>ODAI012502484.1_pt1 | contig 105783 bp, 90 predicted proteins | sample 1539321 | NCBI WGS metagenome assembly ODAI01 (sample SAMN02144231, study PRJEB22623) | gut metagenome | biome: sheep rumen | host: Ovis aries | place: New Zealand
ACTGAGAGCTGAGAACTGAGAGGTATGATTACCTTTGGCAATTGTCTGCACTCCCAAACTCCTAAATAATATAGTTCAAGGTTCAACGTTCAAGAGGCGGAGTATTGTCCAAACTCCCAAACTCCTACACTCCTACACTCCTATACTCCCAATATAATTCAAAGTTCAAGAGGCGGAGTATTGTCCAAACTCCTACACTCCTACACTCCTATACTCCTAAATACTCTATACTCCTAAATACTCTATACTTCTAAAAACTCTTCACTCCTATAAACTCCCTCATCTGTTTGGTGTTTTGCTGATTTTATTCTATCTTTGCAGCAGAACAAAACAATATTTTATCTATGAAACAAATCATTCTGACATTACTTGTCATGTTGTCAGCCTGCCAGCTGGCCGCAGAGAATTATCCCTATCGCAATGACTATCTGTGGGTGACCGTCCCCGACCATGCCGACTGGCTCTACAAAACGGGCGAGCAAGCCAAGATAGAGGTGCAGTTCTATCGCTATGGCGTACCCCAAAACGCTGAGGTGAGCTATGAGATAGCTCCCGACATGATGGCTGCCACCAGTAAAGGTACGGTACGACTGAAGAACGGGCGTGCAACTATTCATATGGGTACGATGAAGAGTCCGGGATTCCTTGACTGCAAGCTGAAGACCACCATCGACGGCAAAAGCAGTGAGCACCACGTGAAAGTGGGATTCTCGCCGGAGAAGTTGAAACCCTATACACAAAACCCCAGCGACTTCGACGATTTCTGGACGAAAGCCATCGAAGAGGCTCGAAAGACACCGCTAAGCTATACTTGCGAGAGGATGGACAAATACTGTACCCATGAGTTCGACTGTTTCCTGGTGAAGTTGCAGACCGACCGCTCGCATAGCATCTACGGCTTCCTCACCAAGCCCAAGGACGGTGGTAAGCACCCTGTAGTGATGTGTCCGCCGGGAGCCGGCATCAAAACCATCAAAGAGCCCATGCGCAACACGTTCTATGCCAAAAACGGTTTCATCAGACTGGAAATCGACATCCACGGACTCAACCCGGCACTGAGCGAGGAGACCTTCAAAGACATCAGCAACGCCTTCAACTATCGGGAGAACGGCTATTTGGAGAATGGCCTCGACAACCGCGACAACTATTATATGAAGCATGTCTATGCTGCTTGTGTCCGTGCCATCGACTTCCTCACGTCACTGCCTGAGTGGGACGGGAAGAACGTGGCAGTGCAGGGTGGCAGCCAGGGTGGGGCGTTGGCTCTGATCACCGCCGGACTGGACCCGCGGGTAACACTCTGCGTGGCCAATCATCCGGCTCTGAGCGACATGGCCGGCTATCTCGACAATCGGGCCGGAGGCTATCCGCACTTGAACAAACTGAACGGCATGCTTACCCCCGAGAAGGTGAAAACGCTGCAATACTATGATGTGGTGAACTTTGCGCGCCGCATCAAGGTACCCGTCTACTTGACTTGGGGATTCAACGACAATACCTGTCCGCCTACCACCAGCTATATTGTCTACAACCTCATCACGTCCGAGAAAGAGGCGCTTATCACTCCCATCAACGAGCATTGGACCTCAGACGCCACCAACTATCATCAGATGGAGTGGATCAAGCAGCGTCTGAAGTGATAGGCGGCTAGCCCGTCATGATATAAAAAAGTACCGTGGCCACGGTGCTTTTTTTTGTTGAGCTAGCCGAACTCTGCAAGATGTGCTTTCAGGCACTCTCTGCTCTTATGTACGGGCACAAAAAGAGTCCTGCAGCCGTAACCGCAGGACTCTCGAACCTATTAATATTAACCCTAAAATAAAAGTCTGATGAGTATTGCTTATTGGCAAATCTCCGCAATCTTGGCACGCAAGGCCTCACCACGCAGGTTCACAGCCAGCACATTACCCTCTCCGTCGATGAGATAGATGGCGGGAATGGCCTTGAAGCCGAACAGACCGCAAACGGGCGACTTGAAACCCTGCAGGTCGCTCAGCTGGGTCCAGGGATAAGCCTCCTCGTTCATGGCCTTGCGCCACATGGGCTCCTTCGTGTCCATCGAGACGCCCAGCACACCAAATCCCTTGTCCTTATAGTCGGCATAGATGGCTTTCACATTCTTACCCTCCGCACGGCAAGGAGCGCACCATGAAGCCCAGAAATCAATCAACACACATTTCTTTCCCTTGATGTACTCATAGAGACTGACAGCCTTTCCCTCGCTGTCGTTCATAGTGAAGTCGGGAGCTTTCTTCAGCTCTTCACCCGCATTCTGCTGAGCGAAGCCGCACACTGACACCAAGGCCAGCACGATGGTAAAAAGAATCTTTTTCATTGTACTTTTCATTTTGTCGTTTATATATTAGACGCGGAAAGTGGGAAAATGTCACCGCGAATTGCGATAAAATAAGTTAAATAAAAGAAAAACAAGCGTCATCTACATACTTTCATCGTATCTTTGTAGTCATGAAACCTATGACAATTCTCTTCTCACTGCTATTTGCCATGCCGGCCTTGCTCTGGGCCGACGACACACAACGCGTACAGAGCCCTACCGAGGATGTGATGACAGCCGACTATCTGGGTGAACAAGAAATGAAACACCGCTGCTTGACCATGCTCGGCCGTTTCATGCAGTATGCCAAAAGCATCTATACCGACGCTGGCAAAAACCGGCTGGGCGACAACTGCGGCTTCTTCAAAGCCCGTAATGCCGGACAAAGCAACGAGGATGGTGTGCGCACCAATGCCGACATGGCCATGGTCACCGCCTTCTTGTGGAAGTATGGTCAGGAAAACGACATCGCTCTGCCTTCTGGCATCAATTACGACGACCTGCAGCGTATGGCCTCACGCGCACTGAACTATGCCTTGAGCACTCACCGCAGCAACCAGCTGATGACTTGCACCGACAAAAAATACTGGGGCACACAAGACATGCACTATCAGTGGGAGAGCTCGCTGTGGAGCCTGAGCGTGACGCTGGCCGCCCACTTCCTTGGGAAAACCGACGGGCGTGAAGGTGAGCAACTACGAAAGCTGCTGGCCGCTGAGGCCGACTATGAGCTGACCAGAAAGATTCCGGCAGAGTATATGGGCGACACCAAGGCCGAGGAGAACGGATGGGAAGCCAACGTGCTGGCCTGTGCCACGGCACTTATGCCGCAACACGAGCATGCAAAGAACTGGCACGAGACTATGCTGCGCTTCGCTTTCAACTGCTACACCGTGGCCGCCGATGCCACCAACCAGACGGTTGTGGCTGGAAGGAAAGCCTGTGAATGGTATGCCGGGCAGAACCTCTACGATGACTTCACGCTGCAAAACCACAACTATTTTCACACCAGTTACCAGAATGTGGTCATCCAAGAATTGGCCGAAAGCCTGCTGGCCCTGCACCTGCTCAAGGGCGAAAAGACCACCGAGAGCGATGCCTTCACCTGGCATTGGCAGGAGGTGTGGGACCAGGTGCTGGCACCACTGGCCCTTTGCGACGGCGAACTGGCCATGCCCAACGGCAACGACTGGAGCATGTTCCTCTACGACCAACTGCCAGCCTATGCCGCCATGGCTACCATCCTGAGAAATGCCGACGCGCTGATGCTTGAGAACATGGCGCTGAAATATACCGAGGCACGTCAGCAAACCACCCCCGACGGGGCATGGATGCTCAACTCCGACATCGGTCCGCGGCGCATGGGCGTGACGGCCCATCGTGTGATGATGACCTATCTCATGCACGATCTCTATCCGGTAGGCGATATGGCACCTACGGTGTGGGCCGATTTTCAGCGCAGGCAGGCAGCCACAAAATGGCTGAAGAGCCAGAACATCGTGCGCTCGATGTCGAAAGACCGCTTCGTGTGCTTCTCGTGGAGCGAGGGACTGAAGAACGCCAACTGCCTGATAGTACCCAACCTGCCCGATAAGAATAAAATCATCGTGCCTTATAAACGTGGAGTAGGCGGCAATATCATCGGCCATCCCGCAGGCTTCCGTCTGGACGGAAAACCCGTGATAGAAGTGAAAAAAGACACATGGAAAGCCAGCGGACAGCTGCGTAAGGGACCCAGTGTGATGCATTTCACCATTACCGACTGCGGAAAGAACAAAGTGCAGCTCGACTACGAGGGTGCCGACAGTACCATCGGAATGGTGGCCGTGAGCACCGACCCGCTCACACGCATCGAGCGGACCCTCTATTATGAGGGCGGCAGCGTGACCACCGACGGTCAGCAGACCACCCGCTTCAGCTCGTCGTGGGTGAACATAGACAATCAAATAGGCATCATCAGCCGGCAGGCTGGCAACCTCATGTCGTTTGGTGGTCGCAGGGAAGTAAACTCCATCTATACCTCGTTGCTCTATCCCTGTCTGCAGTCCAGCACCGCGAAGCCGGGAACCATTGTCTACTTCGTCAACCAAACTGCCGAAGAGACCCGCCGGATGTGCCAGAAACTAAAATAATCGTAATAAAAAACACATAAAAACAAAAGACAAAACCATGAACATTACCGAAAGATTTCTCAATTATGTGAAGTTCGACACACAGTCGAGCGAGGAGAGCCAGACCGTGCCCAGCACACCCAAACAACTCGTCTTTGCCGAGTTCCTGAAGAAAGAACTCGAAGACGAGGGCTTCGATGATGTGGAGATGGACGACAAAGGATATGTCTACGCCACATTGCCTGCCAACACCAAGAAAGAGGTTCCCGCCATTGGCTTCATCAGCCACTACGATACCAGTCCCGACTGCTCGGGCCTGAACGTGAAGCCCAGCATCGTGCGCAACTACGACGGTTCCGACATCGAGCTATCACCGGGCATTGTCAGCAGTCCCAAGAAGTTCCCCGAGCTGCTCAATCACGTGGGCGAAGACCTCATCGTGACCGACGGAACAACCCTGCTGGGAGCCGACGACAAGGCTGGTATTGCCGAGATCGTGCAAGCCATGTGCTGGCTGCGCGACCATAAGGAGGTGAAGCACGGTGACATACGCATGGGATTCAATCCCGACGAGGAGATTGGCATGGGCGCCCACCACTTCGATGTCGAGAAGTTCGGCTGCGAATGGGCTTATACCATCGACGGCGGTGACCTGGGCGAGCTGGAGTTTGAGAACTTCAATGCCGCCAGTGCCAAGATACGCATCAAGGGCATCAGTGTGCATCCGGGCTATGCCAAAGACAAGATGGTGAATGCCAACCGGCTTGCTGTCGAGTTTGCATCGATGCTTCCTGGCAATGAGACTCCCGAGGAGACCGAGGGTTACGAGGGATTCTATCATCTGCTGGGCATTCAGAGCAACATCGAGGGAGCCACGCTGAGCTACATCATCCGCGACCACGACCGCGACCGCTTTGAGGACCGCAAGCACTTCATCAGCCAGTGTGTGAAGAAGATGCAGGAGAAGTATGGCGAGGATGTCATCACGGGCGAGGTGAAAGACCAGTACTACAACATGAAGGAGAAGATAGAGCCCAACATGCACGTCATCGACCTGGTGCTGAAAGCCATGCAGGAGAGCGATGTGCCCCCACGCGTTCATCCCATCCGCGGCGGCACGGACGGTGCACAATTGTCGTTCAAAGGCCTGCCATGTCCCAATATCTTCGCCGGCGGTGTCAACTTCCATGGCCCCTACGAGTTTGTCAGTATTCAGGTCATGGAGAAAGCCATGCAGGTGATTGTGAAAATCTGTGAGCTGACGGCAGGATATAATGACTAATTGATAATTGATAGTTGATAGTTGACAATTAGAGTAGCATGAGCGAATTACCAGCATTAATAAAAGACCTTGCGTTGATACTTGTCGTAGCCGGTATCGTCACGCTTCTGTTCAAAAAACTTAAGCAGCCGCTTGTCCTGGGATATGTCGTGGCCGGTTTTCTGGTGTCGCCCCACATGCCTTACACCATGTCGGTGGTCGACCAGGCAGACATCCACACATGGGCCGACATCGGCGTGATGTTCCTTTTGTTTTCGCTGGGACTCGACTTCTCGTTCAAGAAGATACTCAAGATGGGGGCCTCGCCAGTCATTGCCACCTGCACCATCGTGTTCTGCATGATGATGCTTGGCATGCTGGTGGGTCATGCCTTCGGCTGGGCAAAGATGGACTGCATCTTCCTTGGCGGTATGCTGGCCATGTCGTCGACCACTATTATCTATAAGGCCTTCGACGACCTAGGTCTCCGCCAGCAGCAGTTTGCCGGCATTGTGATGAGTGTGCTCATTCTCGAGGACATCCTCGCCATTGTGATGATGGTGATGCTGGCGGCCATCGCCAGCGGCAACAATCCTGACGGCGGCCAGATGATAGGTTCGGTGGCCAGGATAGGTTTCTTCCTCGTGCTGTGGTTCGTGGTGGGCATCTTTGCCATTCCGCTGTTCTTGCGCTCTGTGAGACGGCTCATGAACAATGAGGTGCTGCTCGTCGTGTCGCTGGGCCTTTGCTGTGCTATGGCCGTTTTGTCAACGAAGGTCGGCTTCAGTAGTGCCTTTGGTGCTTTTGTCATGGGCAGCATCCTCGCTGAGACCATTGAGGCAGAGAAGATCATCAAGCTCGTCGAGCCGGTGAAAAACCTCTTCGGCGCCATCTTCTTCGTATCGGTGGGTATGCTTGTCGACCCGGCTATCCTCGCCAAATACGCCCTGCCCATCTTTGTGCTAGTGATGACCATCCTCATTGGTCAGGCTCTCTTCGGCTCCTTCGGTTTCATGTTGGCGGGAGAGTCGCTGAAGTCGGCCATGAAGTGCGGTTTCTCGATGGCGCAGATTGGTGAGTTCTCATTTATCATCGCCTCGCTCGGACTCTCTCTGGGCGTCATTGGCGATTTCCTCTATCCGGTGGTGGTGGCCGTATCAGTTATAACCACTTTCCTCACACCTTACATGATACGGCTCGCCACGCCGGCTTATAACAAACTGGAGCGTCACCTGCCCAACCGCCTCATCAGTTCGCTGAACCGGCTCACCATGAGCCACCCCAACACCATTGAGAAGAGCAAGTGGAAGCGGCTGCTCTTGCAGATGGGTGTCAACACGCTCATCTATGGCATCCTCTCGGCAGCCATCATCACTCTGATGTTCACCATCTTCCTGCCCTTCATGCAGCGGGTATTGCCTGGCGAGCACCTGAGCGTCTATGTCCATATCATCACCGCCGTGGTTACGGTGTTGCTCATCGCCCCGTTCCTGCGGGCTATGGTGATGAAGAAAAACCACTCTGAGGAATGGAAGGCCCTGTGGCAGGAGAGCAACGTCAACCATCTGCCACTCATCTTCACCATTCTGGTGCGCATGGTCGTTGCCGCGTCGTTTGTCTTCTACATCTGCAACCGTCTCTTCCGCTTCCGTCCGGCTTTCGTCATTACCATCGGTCTGGCTGTTGTGATTCTCATTGTCTATTCGCGCTGGGTGAAACGCCGCAGCATACGACTTGAGCGACTGTTCATCCTCAACCTGCGCTCTCGCGACATTGAGGCACAGGTGCACGGCCACAAACGGCCGCTCTATGAGGGCAGACTGCTCGACCGTGATATCCACATCGCCGACTTTGAGGTGCCTGCCGACTCCTTATGGACCGGACAGACACTCCGCGAACTCAGCCTCGGTAAGAAGTATGGTGTACACGTCAGCAGCATCTTGCGCGCCAACCGCCGGTTGAACATCCCCGACGGCCACAGTGTCATCTTCCCCGGCGACAAGCTGCAGGTCATCGGTAGCGACGACCAGCTTACGACATTCCGCCATGCATTGGAATCGGAACTCTACGGTGAGGATATGGAACTCGAGAAACGAGAGATGAGGCTGCGCTCAATGGTCATCAACAGCAGCAGTAAGTTCATTGGCAAGACCCTCGAGGAGAGCGGCATCCGCGACCAGTACAACTGCATGGTGGTGGGCATCGAGCAAGGCGAGGAAAACCTTTCTCAGGTGAAGCCCACCTACCGTTTCGAGCGAGGCGACATCATCTGGGTGGTTGGTGAGGAAGACGCTTTGAACCAATTGCTCAGTTAATCGAAAGAGACTCCTTCTTTATTTCCTAGCACCTGCTGCAGTGATTGTCCTCTCTCGCTGCAGAAGTAGTATGACATTCGACAGGCATGGGACACCTTATTATATAATAGCTATGGCAACAGACACATCTATCGAAGAACAACACACAACGACTCAGCCCGTACGTAACAACGAGCTTCGCACAGCCTGGGACTTTGTCGAGCATACCGGACGCAGCATTTTCCTCACCGGCAAGGCCGGAACGGGCAAGACCACTTTCCTCAAGACGGTGGTCGAGCGCTCGCGCAAACGGCTCATCGTGGTGGCCCCCACTGGTGTGGCAGCCATCAATGCGGGCGGTGTGACCATCCACTCGTTCTTTCAGTTGCCTTTCTCGCCCTATGTGCCCGACGCCACCATCAAGAGCAAGTTCGACTTCGGGCGCGAGAAACGTCGCATCATTGCCTCGCTCGACCTGCTTATCATCGACGAGGTGTCGATGGTGCGCAGCGACCTGCTCGATGCCATGGACTCGGTGCTGCGCCGTTTCCGCGACCATAGCAAACCCTTCGGCGGAGTGCAGCTGCTCATGATTGGCGACTTGCAGCAGCTGGCGCCCGTGGTGACTGCCGAGGATGAGCAGATGCTCCGACCGTATTACACCACACCGTTCTTCTTCGGTTCGAAGGCACTGGCGCAAATCGACTATGTGACCATCGAACTGAGCCGTGTGTTCCGTCAGCAGGACGACACGTTCATCTCTCTGCTCAATGCCATTCGCGACGGCCATCCCGACCCTTCGGTGCTCGACAGACTCAACCAGCGTTACCAGCGCAACTTCATCCCGCGGCCAGAGGATGGCTATATCCGCCTGACCACGCACAACTACCGCGCCGACCGGTATAACGACAGCGAACTGCAGAAACTCTCCACGAGTGTCTTCAACTACCAGGCCCACATCGAGGGTACCTTCCCCGAACTGTCCTATCCCACTAGTGAGACGCTCGAGCTGAAAGAGGGCGCGCAAGTGATGTTTGTCAAGAACGACCCCACTGGGCAGCAACGCTACTATAACGGTCGTATCGGCCGTGTGACCAGGCTCACTCAGAGTAGTGTCAGCGTGCTTTGTCAGGGCGACACGGCACCCATCGACGTGGAACCGCTGGAGTGGGAGAACGCCCAATACAAACTGAACGAGCAGACACGCGAGATAGAAACCCATCGCATCGGCACCTTCCGCCAGTATCCGTTGCGCCTGGCGTGGGCCATCACCATTCACAAAAGTCAGGGACTGACGTTCGAGCGGGCTGTCATCGATGCCGGCATGTCATTTGCCGCCGGACAGGTGTATGTGGCGCTGAGCCGCTGCCGCACGCTCGAAGGGCTGGTGCTGTCTTCGCCCATCCCCCAGAATGCCATCATCAACGACAACGATGTAGATGCCTATATCGTCAGGCAGAACGACGATGCGCGCCGCAGCATCGGCATGCTGCCCGTGCTGAAGCAGGAATACCACCGCCAGTTGCTGCTCGAGCTGTTCGACTTCCGCGACCTGCTGTTCAACGAAGAGGCCATGGTACGCGTCTTTGCCGAGTATTTCTATCGCAGTCATGCCCAGCTGCTCACCCGCCACAAGCAGGCACTCGACGGTTTGCAGCAGCGTGTGGCAGATGTGGCACAGAAGTGGCGCACACTCATCAGCCAGCAGACCATCGAGGTGTTGCATGGCGAGGAGTTCTTGCAACGGGTGCAGAAGAGTGCCGACTACTTCGCCACGACCATCGGCGAACTGATGAAAGATATGCTCGAGCAGACAAAAACCGTGAAAACCAACAACAAGGCGGCTGCCAAACGCCTCGACCAGGCGTATGCCGAACTGTTGAAAGCCACGCGCTCTCGCCGTTATCTGTTGTTGAAAATCGCTGACGATGGCTTCACCATCAGCGGCTACCTTCGCTATAAGCAGCATGCCATGCTCGATGCGCTCGACGCGGAGATGCCCGAGAAGAAGCGTGTCCGCATCCAGCGCGAGCCCAAAGCCAAGAAAGAGCCGAAAGAGAAGACATGGGTCATCTCCTACAAACTGTTCCTGCAGGGGAAATCAGCAGCCGACATTGCCCATGAGCGGGGCCTCACCGTCGGCACCATCAACCAGCACCTGGCCCGTTATGTGGCCTCTGGCGACATTGCCCTCGACCGTCTGTTGCCCCGTGAGAAGCAGCGCGCCATTGCCCTGGCCGTTGCCAAGTGTGCGCCTAACACCAACTCCACGGCCATCAAGCAGCTCTGTCCCCTCGATGTCACCTACGACGACATCCGTCTCTACCTGACGGTAAAGCTTAGCTAATTGAGGATGTTCGGTAATTAATAATTGACAATTGATAATTGAGAATTGTGGGGGATGCTTATTCTCGGATTTCTAAAAGGCTGTTTTAAAATCGTAGAAGGCATATTTACGAGTTGTAAATGACATATTTACACATCGTAAAAGACATGTTTACGAGTTGTAAATGACATCTTTACGAGTCACATCTTTACACACCTGAAAATTACAACGAACCTAACTACCACTTGCAACGTACCTAACTGCTACTTGTAACGTACCTAACTGCCAGTTAGGTTGGTTGTAAAAATGGAATGGCCATTTCCTCACAAAAGCATCCAAAATGAATATGAAATTCCATATTCACTTCCATTTTCCTTCGTGTGGGAAGTAAATAGCTTCCTCCGTCTCACATGTGTAACGCAAAACTGCACATTTTTATAAAATATTTCTGCGAAAACCTGTGCTAATGCCAATAAAAACTTGTATCTTTGCACGCGGTATTGGGTAGGCATGGATGTGAAAAGCTATGTCTTCAAAAGGGAATCGGGTGAAAATCCCGGACAGTGCCCGCTACTGTAACCTCTGTTATGTAAAGCTCAGCAATGCCACTGACCTTATGTCGGGAAGGCGAGTTTTTCGGAGGAAGTCAGGAGACCTGCCCATTACTGTAAGGTAATAGTCTCTCCGGGGTCAGGGAGATTTTTATTAACATTAAATTATTATTTTTATGAGTGCACAATTTTTTGTTGCAGCCCTTATGGGCATGTGTACGTGTAGTGCTGTTGCAGAAACCATTGACAACGACACTACGCTGAATCTTCATGAAGTAGTCGTAACAAGCTATCGCCGCCAGCCATCGGCTGTAGGAAAACTTCCTGTACCGCTCAACAAGGCGCCGCTGACGGTGTCGAGCGTGAGCAGACAGAAAATTGAACTGCTCGATCTGCGCGACTTGAACGACGCCACCCGCAATGTGACGGGCATCCGCCCTGTCAACTCTTATGGTGGTTTCCTGTATTTCACCATCCGTGGCTTCTCTGACTTCGTGTTGCTTAACGATGGAATACGCGACGAGCGCCACAACCTCTATCAGTCGGCACCTAGCACAACACTGGCCTCTGTTCAGAGTGTCGAGGTGCTGAAGGGTGCTGCCTCGGTGATGTTTGGTCACTCTGCCCTGGGTGGTGTTGTCAATGTGATTCACAAGCAGCCTACGGCTGAGCGTCACGTCAATGCTGGTGTCGGCATTGGCAGTTGGGGGCGCTACACCGTGAACGGCGGTGCCAGTGGGCAGATTGCTCGCGGCGTGAACTTCCGTACCGACTTTTCGATGAGTGGTGGCGACGGATGGCGGCACACCGACAACAAAGCCTATAACGCATGGCTGGCGCTGGACTTTATCCTTTCCGACTGGGACAAGCTAAACTTCTCGGTCTCGGCAAAGGACGACTATTATGGTACGGACACCGGACAGCCTCACTTCACTTCCGATGTGTATGATCTGAGTGGTACTAAGGTGTGGGAAGCGGGCGACATCCCCTCGTACATCAACCGGCGCACACGCTTCAACGACCCGCTAGACCATCTGACTGACAAGGATCTGACCTTGTCATTGAAATACAGCCACGTTTTCGGCGAGTCGGGATGGAAGCTCATCGACCATCTTTCGTATTATTACGATGACCTTGACTACTATGCTTCAGAGGGACTGAGTTACTTGACGTCGGCAGAGCCCATTTACAAGCACTATTATATGAATGGAGACAATCGAACCTATATCGATACCGAACATATCAGGCGCACTGGTTTTCTCTTTGCCTATGAGACCAACCTGCTGCAGAATCAGCTGGAACTGCATGGCGAGGCGATGACCGGAAGCATTAAGCACAACCTGCTCTTCTCAGCGAACTACTCAAACCTATACCTGCCACGCTGGCGCTCAAGCTATGGCTCTGCAGCAACCGGAGCTGGAAAGAATGCCGTCCTCGATGTACGTACACCTGTCTTGAATCAGGGTAATATTGACTGCCCCTGGCAAAAGAGAAGTCTTGAGTGGGAACAGGACTACAGCCTTCATGTGGGAGACTACATTCACTTCACGCCGCAGTTCACCGTTTTGGCCAGCCTGCGCTATGACTATTTCCATCGCAACTACCAGATGGCCTACTCCGACCACAAGACCATTACTTCGAAAGACCCGAAAACCAGCGAGCACAACAATGCACTGACTTATCGCCTGAGTGCCCTGTATGAGTTTAACGACCACTTCAATGTCTTTGCTTCTGTCAGCAGTTTCTTCAAACCGACACGTACTGCTGTGGCCGACAACTATATCTATATTGACAGCGATGGCAAGAAACTCGACGGTGACGTAAATGGCAGTATTTTCAAACCCATCTCCGGACAGCAGTTCGAGGTGGGCTCACACATTAATCTTGGCGACCGCCTGCAAGCAGACTTCTCTGCCTTCTATATTCGAAAGAACAACATGGTGCAGAGCCTAGGCAAGTTGGAAGATGGCACAAACGTCAGCGGACAAGTAGGCCGTGCCGACTCTAAAGGTCTGGAACTGAGCTTCACTGCCGTTCCCTTCGATGCTCTGACGCTCGATGCCGGCTACTCGCTGACCATCGCCAAATTGCGTGAGTTTGCCGTTACAGAGTATGCGGCTAATACTCAGGCCGGCAACTATTTACAGCATGCGCCAAAACATATGGCCTACGGCTGGGCTTTCTACGATTTCCCGGAGGCACTGCGTGGACTGAAGCTGGGTGCTGGATTCAACTATACGAGTAAAGTGTATGTCAATGCAGCCAACACCATGACTTTCGATCCGTATGCTATTGCCAATGCGATGATCAGCTACAGTTTCAAAAAGAACTGGAAGCTGCAACTGAACTTCAATAACATTTTCGACAAGACATATTATATGTATGCCGTAAGCACTACTGGTTATGTGCCTGAAGAAGGCCGCAACATGCGATTCACAGCCACTTTCAATCTCTAGATGAAACCTTTCAGACTCATTCTTCGCATTCACAGGATACTGGGCACCGTGCTCAGTATCCTGTTCCTCATGTGGTTCCTGTCGGGCATGGTCATGATGTACCATTCTTATCCCAGCCTTTCGAACGAGGCGCGAATAGCTCATGCAGAGCAAATAGAAAGTTGCGATACGCTCGTCCACTCTCAACCAACCCCGCCTCTGTCGGCACTCTCCCTGCAACAAGTGGCAGGTAGACCGGTTTTCACTATGACCGACAGTCTTGGTGAAACACTCGTCGACGCACTGACAGGACAACCCGTCAGTCGTTTCTCATCAGCCAAGCTGCAGCATATTGCCAATCGCTGGCAGTCGCCACATGTCTACGCAAACCAGGCAACTCTCATCGACACGCTCAACGCCATTGATGTCTGGTTGATTGGGGTCATGCCTTTCAAGGAATATCCCATCTACCACTATGATCTGAACGACACAGTAGGCTCTGAACTATATCTCTCCTCGCGCACAGGACGCCCCCTGCAGCTGACCGACACCAAGAGCCGCTTTTGGGCATGGGTGGGAGCTATTCCTCACTGGATATATATTACCAAGCTTCGCGCAACAGGCAGACAGCCTTGGACGAATACCGTATTGTGGATTTCGGGATTTGGCATTGCCATGACGCTCAGCGGCCTTATCATAGGTCTGCGCTCAGTCTGTTTGGCACACCGGCGCATAGTGCGAAAGAAAGGCATATCCCCTTACGCGAAGCCGCTTTTACGCTGGCATCACTTGGCTGGTCTTTGTTTCGGATTGTTTGTCCTCACCTGGATATTCAGCGGTTTTATGTCGCTGGCTGATGCACCACAGCTCATCTGGCCTACCCATGAGAAGCATTCTGCGCGTGACGTGTATGCCGACAGTCTGCAACTCAATCGTTTTACATTAGACATCAACCACGTGTTAGCCACTGATGATGTGCGACGTGTAGAATGGCTGCAAATGGGAACGCATTGCTTCTATCATGTGTGGACGGCTACAGACGAGTATCTTGTCAATGCTACCGACTCCTTTCCCAGGCGCACTACCCTAACCAGCAGGCTTTGTGAAAGCATCATCGGGGGCAAGGCAGAGATCATCGATCATTACGACAATTACTACATAAGTCAAAAACGGCAGTTGCCCCTGCCTGTATGCCGCGTGAAAGTTGATGATGCCGACCAAAGCACCTACTATATTAATCCGAAAACCGGCGATTGCCGCTACTACAACAGTAACCGGCGAGCTGGCAAATGGATGTACACGGGGCTGCATGCACTGAACATTCCTTTCTTTGTAGAACATCCAACGTTGCGTAAGAGCATATTATGGGCACTTCTTCTTGGGGGGACTGCTGTATCAGTCACCGGTTTATTGCTCTCTATTCGTTATGTGCGGCGGCTGTTGCATCGACAAAAAGCAAAGTGATGATGTACCTTTCTCTATCGGAGGCATTGATTAGCAGAATTGAAGAATTAGAAAACCAATCTATAGATGAGAGAAATACACCTGCCTCTCGCATGTGTAACGGAAAACTGCACATTCTTATAAAATAATGAATAAAAGCAGGCAAAAACTTATTTTTTAAGTTAATTTCTTGCAAGATTCGGTAAAAATTGTATCTTTGTCACAGATAACTTAAAAGTTAAGAACCAAGTGATGCAAGAATATGGTATAGAACTGATAGAAGAATATGAGAATGTCAATTTCTACAGCATTAGGATGAAAGATGCTGAATTGACAGAATAGGAGGCTTTCTTTGAGAAGTTTCCACAAGGTTGTGAGCATGATCATGACATAGACATTATTATTTCTTGGTTAGACCAGATAGCAGAACGTGGTGCATTGGAAAGATATTTTCGTCCTGAAGGCAGGTATGGTGATGGTGTCGGTGTCATTCCAATAGATGTAGGTAATAAAATCAGACTATATTGCCTGCGACTGTCAGACAAGATACTGGTGTTTGGCAATGGAGGAGTAAAGGATGCTAAGAGATGGGAAGATTGCGAAACACTCGCTCCCTATGTTAAGATGCTGATGGATACCAGTAGGTTCATCCAATCAAGGATAAACGACGGTACTATTGTACTTGTTGATAAAGAGATAATTGGGAATTTAAATATCAGAAGATATGAGAAGGAGTAAAATTTTAGAAGAGAGACGCAGACGGTTAAGTCCTGAAGCTCGTGAGTCTGTTGCACTGTCTTTTCGCATTGTTGACAGAATACATGATATTCTAGAAGCGAAAGGAATGAAGCAGAAAGACTTGGCTTCGCTATTAGGTAAAAGTGAAGCCGAAATCAGCAAGTGGATGCGTGGTACTCATAACTTCACGATAGACACGCTGGTGTCTATAGAAGCCGCACTTGATGCTCCTATCCTTGAGGTTTACCATCATCCTACTGAGCTGATGGAAATGGCATAAATTTAATGGACTATCTGTCCGTCAGTCTCGTACTACTGCATCCGAGCACACCATAGAACATCTATTCACCGAATATTTCCACAAGTTTTGCTTTCAGTTCGTCCACGCTATTGGGGACAGCGATGATGGTGCCATCGCGGTCGATTAGGAAAAGGGCACTGTTGGCTGTGCCGTGCTTCTCAAACACTCCGAACTCGTCGTCAAGGTCAACGAGGCAGGGCCAAGGGAAAGCGTGAAGTTCGACGGCTTTGCGCATCGCATCTGTCGATTTGAACTCGTGGGCAAGGCTGAACACGTTTAGGCCACGATTGCGGTACTTGTTGTAGATAGGGATAATGTCGCAGGCATCACGGATGCAGGGAGCACACCAAGAGGCCCAGCAAATGACAAGCGTTAATTTGTCTTTGTAGTAGTCGGAGGCACGAACTTGCTTACTGTCCATCGAGCGGACATTGTAATCGCTGTACTTGTGGCCTAACATCTGATAGCCTTTGGCTTCCTGTTCGGCAATACGCTGATGAACGGGGTGATCGGTGTAGAGGTTTGTATATTGGCGATGATAGATGTCAATCATAGTGGCAAGTCCTGTGTCATTGTAGTGGAAACCTTTGAGCCGCTCACTGAGTTCAAGCAGAAAACCTAGCATTGGGTGGGTCTTATAATAGTCGAGCGTCCATTGTTGATAATCGTTCTCCAATGACGCTATCGCCGCACTGTCGTTCTCGTCCAATTTCTCGTAAGCTGGCATAAACTTTGCTTCTGCGGCTTGTTCCATTTCATGCCATGCATGGTATTCCTTGCCTGTGGATTGGATGTCGAACATGTCATCGTTGAGTTGAATGGTCACGGTTGCTCCGTCCTCCACAAAAAACATTCCCGAGCGGAGGGTCATCCCTTTCTCCATGATCTCTCCGAAATCCACGATGTGCCAACGTTCTATCTGAGCATCCTCCACGTCGCACTCAAAGCGTCCTTCCTTTAACACGAGGCGCAGTGAACTGTTCTTCGGGTCTTCGCCTTCGCGGTATATCCTCAGTTCCACAGGCGTTGTCCCTTCGGCTACAGAGCCTACGACATGGCATTTCACTTGATTTCCCGCCTTCTTCTGTCGCGACTCGGAATATTTAGAGTAAACTCCACTCTGCTCTCGCTGTACCATTTGTTGTCCCTGCCCTGCCAAAGCGACGAGTGCGAGCAGTATGGTGATGATGCTTTGCTTGTTCATGGTTCAATTCTTATTTGTCTTTACCTTTTGTTATATACGCCGTAATCGTGGAAATGTGACGCTGCGAGGCGTTAATTATTCCTAAACGTGAAAAAGAAATGACACGAAACTGATTACACATTTTATTGTCACCGCAAAATTATGGAAGATATTCGAAATGCCAAAATAATTTGAATAAAAACGATAAACAATTTCCAATATGACACTAGTATCTATGACCGTACATATGGACGCTGGCATAAAGGCTCACTTTGGCTTTGCCGAAGTTACTCCATCTCGGCATAAAAAATAAACTTTTATTTTGTTCTGCTCTCGATTTTTTGTAACTATAAATAAGTTACTCCATCTCGGCATAAAAAATAAAGGTGTTTATTTTGTTCTGCTCTCGATTTATCGTAACTTTGGCTTTGCCGAAGTTACTCCGTCTCGGAAATGAAAAGAAAAGCAGGCTTTCCTTTTGCATTTCGCTCGACTTTTCGTAACTTTGCAGTCTTCAATGAAGATACAAGACTTATTGCAACTCTATGCCAAATCTCCGCAGGCCGGAGCGTTGGCGAAAGTACTGGAAGACAGTTCGATGAAGAGCGTTTTCCTGCAAGGACTCGTGGCCTCATCGGCGCCGGTGTTGTTTGCCTCGGTGGCCGATAGATGCCGGCAGACGGTGTTGTTCGTACTGCAAGATGCCGACGAGGCTGGTTATTTCTATCACGACCTGACGCAGATGCTGGGCAAGGAACGGGTGTTTTTCTTCCCCTCGTCGTACCGCAGGCAAGTGAAATATGCACAACGCGACGCCGCCAACGAGATACTGCGCACCGAGGTGCTGGGAATGCTCAGTTCGACGGTTGATAACGGTGAGTTGATGGCCCAGTCTGCTTCTCCGTTGTATGTTGTGACGCATCCAGAAGCCCTTTCCGAACTGGTGGTCTCGAAGCAAAAGCTCGACGAGCGTACCATTGTGCTGAAGAAAGGGCAGACGACCGACGTGACCGAACTGGAGCATTCGCTGCGTGAACTGGGCTTCCACGAGGTGGACTATGTCTACGAACCCGGCCAGTTTGCCGTGCGTGGCAGCATCGTCGATGTCTACAGCTACAGTAGCGAGTATCCGTTCCGCATCGACTTCTTTGGCGATGATATAGACTCCATCCGTACCTTTGAGGTGCAGAACCAACTGTCGCGCGACAAACGGCAGCAGATAGAGATTGTGCCCGAGCTGACGACGATGGGCAGCGAGAAGACCTCGTTCATGCGCTTCCTGCCGCAAGACACCGTGCTGGTGATGAAAGACCTGCTCTATGTGCGCGATGTCATCGATCGCATCTACCACGACGGCTTCTCGTCGCAGGCGCTGACCGAGCGCATGGAGGGTGCCACGGAGATGGAGCAGCACGCCATGATGAAGCAGATGCAAAGTGAGAACATGCTGGTGAGTGGTTCGCAGTTTACCGACGATGCCCTCAACTTCCGTCGCATGGAGTTTGGCACGAAACCTACGGGCAGTCCGCAGGCCACCATCAAGTTCGACATATCGGCGCAGCCGTTGTTCCACAAGAATTTCGAACTGCTCACGCAGGCTTTCGAGGACTACCTGCTGCGCGGCTACCGGCTCTATGTGCTGGCCGACAGCGAGAAGCAAAACCAGCGCCTGCACGATATCTTCGAGGGTATCAGCAAAGACATCGTCTTCACTCCCGTCGACAAGACGCTACATGGCGGATTTGCCGACAACAAGCTGAAACTGTGTATCTTCACCGACCACCAGATTTTCGACCGTTTCCATAAGTACAGTCTGCGTTCCGATGCCGCCCGCAGCGGTAAGATGGCGCTCACGATGAAGGAACTGCAGGAGATGGAGCCAGGCGACTATATAGTGCATGTGGACTTCGGTATCGGCCGTTTTGGCGGACTGGTGCGCGTGCCGCTGCCTGCCTCGCAGTCGTCGGAGAACGGCTATCAGGAGGTTATCCGCATCATCTACCAGCATGGCGACAAGGTGGATGTGAGCATCCACTCACTCTATAAAATCAGTAAGTATAAGCGTTCCGACAGCGAGACGCCGCCACGCCTCTCGACCCTCGGTACCGGTGCCTGGGAGCGCATGAAGGAGCGCACCAAGACCAAGATTAAAGATATAGCGCGCGACCTGATACGACTTTATGCCGCCCGCCGCCGCGAGAAGGGCTTCGCGTTCAGCGCCGACTCGTTCATGCAGCACGAACTGGAGGCATCGTTCCTCTACGAGGACACGCCCGACCAGCTGAAGGCCACCAACGACGTGAAGGCCGACATGGAGAGTGCACGTCCCATGGACCGCCTGGTGTGCGGTGATGTGGGCTTCGGTAAGACCGAGGTGGCGGTGCGCGCGGCCTTCAAGGCGGCCTGCGACTCGAAGCAGGTGGCGGTGCTGGTGCCCACAACGGTGCTGGCCTACCAACACTACCAGACCTTCCAGTCGCGCCTGAAAGGCATGCCTGTGCGCGTGGACTACCTCTCGCGGGCCCGCAGTGCCAAGCAGACCAAGCAGGTGCTGGCCGACCTGGAGGCGGGAAAGATAGATATATTGATAGGAACACACAAGCTCATTGGCAAGGCCGTGAAATGGAAAGACCTCGGGCTGCTCATCATCGACGAGGAGCAGAAGTTTGGTGTCAGCACCAAGGAGAAACTGCGCAAGATGAAAACCAATGTCGACACGCTCACCATGTCGGCAACGCCCATCCCCCGCACGCTGCAGTTCTCGCTCATGGGTGCACGCGACATGAGCATCATACAGACACCGCCGCCCAACCGCTATCCTATTAACACAGAGATACATACGTTCGACGCAGAGGTGATTGCCGACGCCATCAATTTCGAAATGAGCCGCAACGGACAGGTGTTTTTCGTGAACGACAATATCAAGGAACTGCCCCATATCGCCACGGTCATACAGAAATATGTGCCCGACTGCCGCATCGGCATCGGACATGGGCAGATGAAACCCGAGGACCTGGAGAAGGTGGTGATGGGATTCATGAACTACGACTACGACGTGCTGCTCTCGACGACCATCGTTGAGAATGGTATCGACATTTCGAATGCCAACACCATCATCATCAACGATGCCCACCGCTTCGGACTCAGCGACCTGCACCAGATGCGCGGAAGGGTAGGGCGCTCGAACAAGAAAGCCTTCTGCTATCTGCTGGCGCCCCCATTGGCCAACCTCAATCAGGAGGCGCGCCGCCGCCTGGAGGCCTTGGAGACTTTCTCTGAGCTGGGCAGCGGTTTCAACCTGTCGATGCAAGACCTGGATATTCGCGGAGCCGGCAACCTGCTAGGTGCCGAGCAGAGCGGATTTATGGAGGAACTGGGTTATGAGACCTATCTGAAGATACTGAAGCAGGCCATGGCCGAACTGGCTAATGAAACACGGCCGGCAGATAACGAAGAGCGTCTTCAAGGTGATAACGGTGAACGGAGAGGTGACAGGGGTGATTACTCTCACGGTCGTGGCTCAAGTGCAAAAGGTAATCAGACCTCTCAGTTCTCACCTCTCAGTTCTCATCTGGAGTATGTGGACGACTGTGCCATCGAAAGCGACCTAGAGATGTATTTCCCCGACTTGTATGTGCCTAGCAGCAGCGAGCGCATGCTGCTCTATCGTGAGTTGGACAACATCAAGAGCGACAGCGACTTGGATAAGTACCGTAGTCATCTCGTCGACCGCTTCGGCAAGATACCTCATGAGGGTGAGGAACTGTTGCAGGTAGTGCCGTTGCGTCGTTTGGGAAAAGAGCTGGGATGTGAGAAAATCATGCTCAAGCAAGGACAGATGATGATGTATTTCCCGCAGAACCCCTTGAGTACTTACTATCAGAGTGCGGCCTTCGACAGCATCCTGAATTATGTGGGCCGTCATGCCCGCCGCTGCAACTTGCGCGAAATAAGGGGCAAACGCTCGATGGTGATTAAAGACGTGAAAACCGTAGGTGATGCCGTGGGCGTGCTGCGGGAGATGAAAGGCTGACCAGCATCGGGAGAGCTTCTCTCACGCAGCAATCAGTTGCCAATCCGCAAGGGCAGTTTCAAGAGGGGGAATTCTGATAATTGACAATGGATAATTGCTCTGCGCCTCTGGTTTGCCAACTGTTATATTAATACCTCCCGTTTGCCTGATGTCCTGCAGCACTTCCGACTTGGTCGTTTGTGCGCAGATCATCAGGCAGGGGAAGAGCTAAGATAAGATGATGAGTATCTTCATATCTTTGGGGAAGGTTGCGCATTAATAGCCGGGGTTCTGGTCGGCATCCGAAATGGCATTGTTGGAGTTGATTTCCAGCGTCGGGAACGGCAGTAGCATCGCACGACGAGCCATCTCTATGGTGCACTCAAAATAATCCTCTTTATATTTTGTCGACGAGGGCTTGGGGCAGTTAGCTGGGTGGGCATTGTGTGCCTTCCAATACTCTCTTGAAACAATCAAAAACTTAGACAAAAAAATGAATACTTTCTGCATGCAACGAGCCACGAGTGCAGTCGTGCAACTCGTGGCTCGAAAGTATCTTGGTGCGACCTTATTTGTCGAGTGAGGCCAGATTCTGAGCAATCACCTCGTCGGGTAGGTCGTAGTTGCGCAGGTCGCCGTTCAAGTAGGCGTCGTACGAAGGCATGTCAATCAGTCCGTGACCGCTGAGGTTGAACAGAATGACCTTTTCCTCGCCGGTCTCTTTGCACTTTCTGGCTTCGCGGATGGTGGCGGCGATGGCGTGACAGCTCTCCGGAGCGGGGATGATGCCCTCGGTGCGTGAGAACAGGATGCCGGCCTCGAAGGTCTCCAGCTGCGGGATGTCCACACCGTGCATCAGACCGTCCTTGAGCAACTGGCTGACAATCATGCCTGCTCCGTGGTAGCGCAGGCCGCCTGCATGGATGTTGGCAGGCTTGAAGCCGTGGCCCAGGGTGTACATGGGCAGCAGCGGGGTGTAGCCGGCCTCGTCGCCGAAGTCGTAGCGGAACTCTCCTCGTGTGAGTTTCGGACAGCTGTTGGGCTCGGCAGCGATAAACTCGGTTTGCTTACCGTCGAGAATGTTGTGGCGCATGAACGGGAAGGCAATGCCGCCGAAGTTGCTGCCGCCGCCGAAGCAGGCAATCACCATGTCGGGATACTCGCCGGCCATCTGCATCTGCTTCTCGGCCTCCAGACCGATGATGCTCTGGTGCAGGGCCACGTGGTTGAGCACCGAGCCCAGGGTGTATTTGCAGCCCGGGGTGGTGGTGGCCAGCTCAACAGCCTCAGAGATGGCGGTTCCCAGCGAGCCGGGATGAGTGGGGTCGCGGGTGATGATGTTCTTTCCGGCGCGGGTCGACATCGACGGCGAGCCGGTCACGGCGGCACCGAATGTGCGCATGATGAGCGAGCGGTAGGGCTTCTGCTGCATGGTGATTTTCACTTGGTAGACGGCAGCCTCCAGTCCGAACACCTTGGCGGCATAGCTCAGGGCGGCGCCCCATTGTCCGGCACCCGTCTCGGTGGTTACGTTGGTGGTGCCTTCCTGCTTGGCGTAGTAGCATTGTGGCAGGGCGGAGTTGATTTTATGAGAGCCGAGCGGATTCACGCTTTCGTTCTTGAAATAGATATGAGCGGGTGTTCCCAGAGCTTCCTCCAGGGCATAGGCGCGCACCAGCGGCGTGGAGCGGTAGTAGCGGTATTTCTCCTGTACTTCCTCGGGAATGTCAATCCATGCGTGTTCTGTGTCTAGTTCTTGTTTGCAGCACTCGGCAGGGAAGATGTGGGCCAGGTCCTCCCATCCCAGAGGTTGCTTCGTAGCCGGGTTAAGGGGCGGCATGGGCTTGTTCACCATGTCGGCCTGGATGTTGTACCACTGCGTAGGCAGTTCGTTTTCCTGCAGAATAAACTTTTTCTGTTTCATAATGGTTGTTTGTTGTTGGTGAATAAATCTATTGTTATTTGTTTCTTAATGCGACGACATGAAAATGGGCCTGTCGTAAGAACGGCAGGCCCATTTGTATTTCTTCTTGTATATACACAATGCTGACGACTCACGACTTTTCCGGTCTTGAGCAGCGCCACCAATATGTAGAGAAACGTACTGTCATTTTGTCTTGTTTTTATTGTTTCGTTTGCAAAAGTATAACAATTTGTTGAAACGACCAAACAAAATGAAAGAAATTTTACCGAAAACGTGATTTTAGTGTGATAACCCTCATGATGCTGACTGGAATTCTGGAGTTGCTCTCTGGAATTCTGGAGTAGCTCTCTAGAAGGCCAGAGGGCTGCTCTGCGCGCGTAAAGCAGCCCTCTGTGCGCGATATGTCCGCATCAATCATCGCGTCTTTGACTTTAAAAACTCTGTGTCTGACATGCTCTTTTTGCGATAAAATCACTATCTTTGCCGACTGTTATGATGATACTGATCACAATACTCGTCTATTTCGCCCTGCTGATGCTGTTCAGCCGTCTGACCAGCCGCAGGTCCGACAACGATACGTTCTATCGCGGCAACCGCCAGTCGCCGTGGTATATGGTGGCTTTTGGAATGGTGGGTGCTTCCATCTCGGGCGTGACATTTGTCAGCGTGCCGGGCATGGTGCTCCACTCTGATATGACTTACATGCAGACGTGCCTGGGATTCATTCTCGGCTATGTGGCGGTGGCGTTCATCCTGCTGCCTGTCTATTACCGCATGAATCTCACCACCATTTACACCTATTTATATAATAGGCTGGGGGAGCGGTCGTATAAGACGGGTGCCTGGTTCTTCCTGTTGTCGAAGATGACGGGTGCCGCCGCCCGCTTCTATGTGGTTTGTATCATACTGCAGCGTTTCGTGCTCGATGCGCTGGGCGTTCCTTTTGCGCTGACGGTGGTCTGCATGGTGGCGCTCATCTGGTTGTACACCCGGCGGGGCGGCATCAAGACGCTGGTGTGGACCGACACGCTGCAGACCACATGCATGTTCGCGGCGTTGCTGCTCATCATCTGGCAGGTGACAAAGGCTTTGGGCATGTCGCCGTCGGAGGCGGTGACGGCCATCATGACCGACAGCCACAGCCGCGTGTTTGTGTTCGACGACTGGGTGTCGCGCCAAAACTTCTGGAAACAGTTTCTCAGCGGTATCTTTATTGTGATTGTCATGACGGGCCTCGACCAAGACATGATGCAGAAGAACCTCACGTGCAAGTCGTTGCGCGAGGCGCAAAAAGACATGTGCAGCTATGGTGTGGCCTTTGTGCCTGCCAACCTGCTGTTCCTCTCGTTGGGCGTGCTGCTTACGCTGCTGGCCGCCCGTCAGGGAACGGCCCTGCCGCAGGCCGGCGACGAGCTGCTGCCCATGTTTGCTGCCACGGGAGCGTTGGGCAGCTTGGTGTTGGTATTGTTCTCGCTGGGCATTGTGGCAGCCTCGTTCTCGAGTGCCGACAGCGCGCTCACGGCGATGACCACCAGTTTTTGTGTGGACATCTGCCGTCGGAAGGGCGACGAGCAGCTGCGCAAGCGGGCCCATGTGGGCATGGCCGTGGTCTTTGCGGCCTTCATCCTGCTGTTCCGCCTGCTCAACTCGCCGAGCATCATCGATGCCATCTACGTGATGTGCTCTTATACCTACGGCCCGCTGCTGGGCTTATTTGCCTTCGGTCTGCTGACCCGCAAAAAGACAAACGACCGCTATGTGCCTTACATAGCAGTCGCTTCTCCGTTGATTTGTTTTGCCCTCGACTGGTACACCAGCCGTTATGTGGGCTATAAGTTCGGCTATGAGCTGTTGATGCTCAACGGCCTTATAACGTTTGCAGGTATCGCTCTGCTTCCAAAGCTGCCTTGCAGCCGCTGGCAGCAGCCGTGATGGCCTGGCGATAGTGCGGGTCGGCCACGTCACCGGCGGCAAAGACGCCGGGCAGCTTGGTGCGCGGTGTGCCGTCGATGGTCTTGATGTAGCCCACCTCGTCGGTCTCCAGATAGTCTTTCACAAAGTCGCTGTTGGGCTTGTGGCCGATGGCCAGGAAGAAACCGTCGATGGCAATGTCGACCATTTCCTCGTCGGGCTCGCCCTTACGCTTCACCAGATGAGCGCCCTCGACACCGTTTTCGCCGAACAGGCCAACGGTATTGTGCTCAAACAGAATCTCAATGTTCTCGGTTTCCATGACGCGCTTCTGCATCACCTTCGATGCACGGAGGAAAGGCTTGCGCACAATGAGATAGACCTTCTTGGCCAGTCCAGCCAGATAGAGAGCGTCCTCGCAGGCTGTGTCGCCACCGCCCACCACGGCCACGGTCTTCTTGCGGTAGAAGAATCCGTCGCAGGTGGCGCAGGCGCTCACACCCTCGCCGCGGTACTTGGCCTCGTCGGCCAGCCCGAGGTATTTGGCCGAGGCACCAGTGGCAATGATCACGGTGTCGGCGCTGATCTCATGACCCTCTTCGGTGGTCAGCACGTAAGGCTGCTTGCTCAGGTCGGCCTTCACGATGATGCCGTCGCGAATGTCGGCACCGAAGCGCTCGGCCTGCTCGCGGATGTCCATCATCATCTGGTTGCCGTCAACACCCTGCGGATAGCCGGGGAAATTCTCAACAATCGTGGTCTGGGTGAGCTGGCCACCGGGCTGAATGCCAGCATACTCCACTGGCTGGAGGTTGGCACGAGAGGCATATATGGCGGCAGTGTAACCGGCGGGACCACTGCCAACAATCAGACATTTAACGTGTTCCATAGTTTTCTTGTTCTAACTTTCTTTGTTTTGGTTTCTGTTCTTATTTTAAAAGTTCTTCAATCTGCTTTTCAATGTTCTCGATTTTCTCTGTGGGCTCGAAGCGGGCCACCACCTGTCCCTTCTTGTTGATGAGGAATTTGGTGAAGTTCCACTTGATGTCGGGCTTCTCCTTGTAGTTGGGGTCGGCCTCGCTGAGCATATTGTCGAGAATATGGGCAATAGGGTGTTCCATATCCCAGCCGGCGAAACCTTTCTGCTCGGTGAGGAATTTGTAGAGCGGGTCGGCATCGTCGCCGTTTACCTTTATCTTTTTGAAGCGAGGGAACTCTGTTCCGTAGTTCAGTTTGCAGAAGTTGTGGATGCTCTCGTCGGTTCCAGGGGCCTGCTGGCCAAACTGGTTGCAGGGGAAGTCGAGAATCTCGAAGCCCTGGCTGTGATACTTCTCATAGAGTTTCTCCAACTCTTCGTACTGAGGGGTGAATCCACACTTAGTTGCTGTGTTGACAATCAATAATACTTCGTCGGCGTATTCTTTCAGCGATACGTCCTTGCCTTTTCTGTCTTTGACAGAGAAATCATAAATGGTCCTCATTTTTTGTTTTTTGTGGTTGATGTGAAATTCTTTGCCACAAAGATAGCGTATTTTATGAAATAATCAAAACGTTTTATTCTTTTTTAGGGATTTCCCTATCACGAAATAGGTAAAATACGTTTGAGCGAGGGAAAACTTTCACTATCTTTGCACCAAGAAACAGATAGAAACAACATTATAAACCGTTTAACGAATAGGAGATACGAATATGAAAAAGAACTTCACACTTTTGGCACTGATCATGATGGCATTGTCAATGACCTTCGTTTCGTGCACCGATGACGACGAGTATGAGGCTTACACCCTCGAGGGTGCCTGGGAGGGTGATATGGGCGTGATGATCAATGGGTATGTAGCCAACTACAGCACCATCTATTTCGATAAGAACCCTTATCAGTATGCTAGCGGCGAGGGCTATCAGGTGGACTACTTCGGCAGTTCGTCGCCTTGGTATCACAGCAGCAGAAAGTCCTACTATGTGGCCAACCACATTCGCTGGCAGGTGTACAACAGGGTTATCCAGCTCTACTATGTGGAAGAGGATATCTATGCCGAGATTCGCGACTACAGCCTGTCGAGTGGCTACTTCACCGGCTATATCGATTTCGAGGACGGCAGCAGCTCTTCGTTCCGCATGCAGAAGACCTACTCACCCAACAACTGGGGCAGCTACTACGAGTGGGGATGGTATGACGACTATTACTACGATGACTATTACTACAGCAAGAAGGGCATGTTCGACACTGACGCTACCCGTGCTGCAGCAAAGGCCGGCGAGAAGAAAATCGTCCGTACCGCAGCCGTCAAGCAGTAATTGTGAAATAAATGCAAAAAACGGATAAATTAACCGGTAAACTCATGATTATTGGAAAATTATTCGTATATTTGCACATTAAATATAATCATTTAGTTGTAAGGTAAGTAAGCAAAAAACAGTTTATTGAGCAAATGATTTAATTAAAATAAAGTGTCGCGGTGATGGAGTCATAGCGACACTTTTCTTTTTGCCCCCCCCTACAATTTCCCGTGCCAGCTTGGCAGTTAGCAGATTCTTACTATGAGGGAGACTGGTCCTGCTTTCTCCGGTTCTTAGGCTTTTATTTGAAGAACGGCCATCAGGATGCTGGTCGCAGAACTACGGTCCGGTGTGGGGGTGGTTTTCAATTAAGCATTAATTAACCTCTAATTAGGCCCTAATTACGCTGCAATTAGGCATTAATTACAGGCCAATTAGGCATTAATTAGAGTCTAATTAGTCGACTAATTGCAACCCAATTAGGCATTAATTGGAAATGGGTGCAATTGGAGGCACATTTCTGGCTTAATGACCGGTTTCCTCTATCGACAGGATGCTTTAGTCCTACTGGCGTAAAGACGATGATATGTATGGGCTTGGGATTATTTGAAGCCCCAGGCATTGGGAGCTACATTGCTTTCCACCCTCTCCTCAATATCGTCGGGCAGATTGCAGAAGAAGTCGATGCCGGTCTTCTGTTCCAGTTCATCAATGGAGATGACATACTGCTTCAGCGCCTGACCGTCGTCGTTGCCGGCCTTGTGCTGAATCCAGAAAGCCATGGCCTTATAACCCTGGGCGTTCTTGCAGAGCAGGGCCATATAGAAATACTTAGGTACGGGGATGCGGTTGCTGCCACTGCCGATATAGCCGGCGATATTGGCCTCGCTGTCGATTGTTCCGCCCTTGCAGACGTAGAGGGTGTCGCGGAAATCGTTGCGGTTCCATGTTCGCATCATGTTTTCCATATACTGCCAAGTGCCGGCATTGAAGCCGTTGACCTGTGGCTGCATGTTGGTCATGTAGAATGTCTGGCGGTTGGCCTCTGCGGAACCCAGACGGTCGGCCGAAGGACAGATGTGGCCATGGTCGTAGCCGGAGCCCCTGTAGGGATCGGTGGAGAAAAGATAACTGCTGTTGGTGATGTACTCGTCGTTGGGGTACTGGCTGGTGGGCGTAAGTGTGGTGTTAGTGCCGGGATTATAGCGCGTGGTGTTACCGTCTTTGATGCTTTCGTACATCTGATAGCAGCTCCATCGTTGCGACATTTTCTGTGTATCCCACTCAGTACAGTAGTTAACGCCCCTTTCGTTGGTCCTCGAGTTGAGTATGGCATTGTGGACAACAACAATGCTTGCTCCGCCTTTTACCTTCGGAAACTCCAGCCGGGCCAGCTCGGGTTGCAGCGAGGCATTGTTCTTGTTGTTGTTCACCACGGTCGGAGTGCCGGGGCTATCGTCGTCGTCGTCGCTGCCGCAGGCGGTAAAGGCAATGGGAAGGGCGATGGTGAGCAGGGTGATTAGGATTTTTTTCATTCTCATAGGGCTTGCCGTGTTTGGGTTGGTTTAGAATGAGAAAGTGCGTCCCAGCGCATATGCAACTACGCGAGGACGCACTTTCCAATGTCTGTTACTTTGTGGAATGTATATATCTTACTTCTTCTGAGACTTGCCGTAGCGGCTCATGAACTTATCAACACGTCCTGCGGTGTCGACGAGCTTGCTCTTACCGGTATAGAAGGGGTGCGAGCTGCTGGAGATTTCTACTTTTACCACTGGGTAAGTTTCGCCTTCAAATTCTACTGTCTCTGTAGTCTTGCATGTAGACTTTGAGAGGAACATATCGCCGTTGGACATGTCTTTGAACACGACGGGGCGATAGTTTTCGGGATGTAAACCTTTTTTCATTGTTGCTTTAAAATATTGAATGTTTAAATACGTTCTACACGTTTGGGGTGCAAAATTACAAAGAATTTCGCACCCCACCAAATATTTTGGCCGTTTTTTATCGTTTAGGGGCTCAGACCCCTGTTTTGGCTTGGTTTTAAGCCCCTTATTTAATCACCTGCTTGTTGCCCGTGGTGAGGGTCACGTCGTCGATGAGCACATCGCCACCGGGGTTCTTCGAGTTCATGATGACGATGCTGTAGGTGCCGTCGGCATCAAGGGTGAACTCGTGGGTGATTTCGGTCCAGCCGTTGTTGTTGACATCCGTGTAGCCCTCTCTGTAGACATAGCTGCCCGCCGTTCCGTCGGTCACGGGCACATAGCCCGGGCGTACGGCTGCGCCCTTGTCTGAGTCGGCGCGGGCATAGAACTTCAGGGTGTACTTGCCGGCCTTGAGCTTGAGCTCCTTATAGCCCAGGCGCTTGTTGGATGAGCTGGTGCCGCCCACCTTCACCGAGTAGACGCCGCCATGGGCGGTGTTGCTCTGCGAGAGGGTAGCGTTGCCTGCCGAAGAGGCGGTCTTCCAGTTGGTGGGAGCGCCGTCGGCCCATGTCTCGAAGTTACCGTTGTCGCCTGTCTCTACGTCGCTGTCGCCGCCGCTAGAGCCGCCGCCGTTAATAGAGATGAGGTAGTTGCCCTGTGCCAGCTCGGGAGTCATGGTGCCGTTCTTGACATACTTCTGCAGTTTGCCATAGACCACCACCACGTCGCCCACATTGATTTCGCCAGCCTTGGTGAAGTCGGCGCCGTCGATGTTCTTGCCGCGGAACACGGTCATGGTGTTCTTGTCGGTACCGTCGTCAGAAATCACGTAGTCGATGTTCTTGTACTTGGCAATGTTCTCGTCGGTAGTCTTGATCTGCACAATCTTACCTTTCACGTAGGCAGCACCCTCAGAGGTCTCGTTGTCGGCCATGCCGTTGATGATCTCGATGGCCTTGGCCACGGTGATAGGACTATCCTTCGAGCCCATGTCGGCACCGCTCTGGCCGCCGTCGCCGGTCTTGCCGTTGAGCGAGTAGATGTAGCTCTCGTTGGCCGAAGTCTCGGGTGTGTTGCCTTTGTAGTTGACCACCTTACCGCAGATGATGACGTCGTCGCCCACCTTGATCTGTGTGTCGCCAGCCTGCCACTTGCGGTTGCCCAGATAGAGGGTGCGGAACACGTAGAAGGTGCCTTTGTCGGTACCGTCGTCGGAGATATAGAAGGTAGCATTGCCAAACTGAGCCGAGAACTCGCCATTGTTGGCAATAGAGGCAATCTTACCTTTGATGTAGACGTCCTTCGGGCTGGTTGCATCGGCAGCCAGGGTGTTGATATACTGGATGGCGCCTGCGGCATTATACGGGTCGGCTTGTGTGCCGCTGCCCTTGGCCTCGCCAGCTTCCTCCTTGTATTCCTCACCGTTGAGCTTATAGATGTAGTTGCCCTGAGTGAACTCGTGGGTGTTGCCGCCATAGTTGACCAGTCGGCCGCAGACCACTACCTTGTCGCCCGCCTTGATTTCATCGCTGGCCTTGAACTTCTTGTTGCCCAGCGACATGCCGCGGTAGACCTCCAGCTGGTTGCTGCTGGTGCCGTCGTCAGAGATATAATAGGTGGCATTGCCGAAGTTGCCTGTGTCGATTTCCTTGACCGACACGATGGTTCCCTCTACATAGACATCGTTGTCGAGTCCCTCACCGGCATCGATGAAGTCGTGGGCTGCCGACACGTTGAACGGGCTCTCAATGGTTCCGCTGCCGGTGGGATCGGCCTTCGGATTCTCACCGCCGCCCTTTTGCTCGGTGGGCAGGTCGTAAGGAGCGGGGACATCCTCACAGGCAGTAAATGTCATGGCTGTCATAGCCAAGGCAAATAATGAATAAAATAGCTTTTTCATATTCTTATTTTGTTTTTGTTTTTATTCTATAGATATGATTTTGCTGCCTGTGGTAAACTCGATGGTGGTACCATAGAGCACCAGTTTTCCAGCAATGGTGACTTTCTTGCCTGCGACGATGCTGCCTGCAGTGGCTTCGGTGAACTTCTCGCCGTCGAGATAATAACCACGGTAGATCTCGAGCGAGTTGTTGTCCTGACCGTCGTCAGAGATGAAGTAGGTGGCGTTGCCATATTGTGTAGATACCTCCTGCACGTTGCAGATGATGCCCTTCACATAGACCTCGGCACCCGGGTCGTGGTGGCCGCTCTCTACGAGTGCCAGGGCACGTGCCACATTGAACGGAGCCTCTGCCGTACCGTAGCCAGAACCGGGAAGGTCGTCGATTGAGAACTGCGGGGTGAGCTGCACATCGTCGGCCGTGCGCAACAGTATCTGCCAGGTGTTGCGATAGCGGGTGAAGATGCCCGTTACGTCAATCAGCTCGGTGGGCATCACGGCATTGGCAAAGTCGGCATAGGTGCTGGTGCGCAACACCAGGTAGCTGCTGCTATAGCCGGTGAAGGCACGGTTGGCACAGTTGGCCGTCAGAGTGACGCTGCCATCGTCGGGAGCATAGACGGCGGTGCCGTTGGCATCTTGCAGGGTTACCCCCGAGAGCCTCATCAGCTTGCCGGCATTGGCTGCCAGATAGTTGGCATCGCGCAACTTGCTCACGTCGAACTCCTCGAGCAGGGCCTCGGCCTTCTCCGGGTCGGCATTGCCAAAGAGACGGTAGTGGGTGCTCCACACATAGCGGCTCATGCGGCCGATGGACTTGGCACCCGTCTTGGTGTTGGTGTAGATGCCGCCAATCTCCAGCTGCTGGCCGTAGCCGCCCAGCATCAGACCTTTCAGGTCGATGAGAATCTCCTGGCCCACGGGCAGGAATCCGAACAAACCGCCCTGGTTGACACAGACGAGCAGGGCACCAGTGGCATCCTGCACGGCAAACTCATTGTAGATATTGCCGCCGATGTCGTTGCCAGTGACGATACCTTTGATTTTGATATCCTCGGTCACCTCGGTCATGCTGCTCGACGAGATGATGTTGGCATATTTCTCTTTCAGCTGTGCGATGGTGATGACGCCACTCTCTGTCAGTTCGTTGTTGCCGTAAGGCGACTCCGACAGGTTGGGCTCCGCATAATCTTCGCCCATACAGGATGCAAAGAGTGTGCAGATGAGTGCTAGTATGATAGATTGATACTTTTTCATGTCTGTATGGATTTAGAAACGGTAAGAAAGGTTCAACATTCCGTTGGCACCGAAGACGTAATACTTCTTCGGGTTCTTCGAGAACTGATAGACGCGCATGTTGTTCAGCGTACCATCGTCCTTCACGGTATAGTCGCTTCGGCTCTGCTCGTAGCCGCCGGTCACGATCTTCTGGTTGTTCAGGATGTTGGTCACCATGAAGTTGATTGAGAGGGTGCGGCCCTTCTTCAGGCGAAGGCTTCTGCCGATAGAGCCGTCGAGCATGAATCCGCCCTTTCCCTTCGACTGCTCGGGCACAATGTAGTTGCCATCGTTGTCGACGTTGCCCATCGTGGTAAGCGTGCCTTGATAGCGCATGCTGGGCGAGTAGGAGAGGTAGATGCGGTCGTAGTAATTACCGTTCAGGTCGATGAACCAGCCGCTCTGGTGGTAGCTCAGTCCGAGGCTTCCTGCTGTGAGTGGCGTGCTGGCCTCGCGCATGCCTTTGTTCATGACGATGTCGTCGGTGTAGGTGCGCCTTGTGGAACTCATGTAGCGCACGTTGGCATTGTTGATGTTCTTGGCCTCGCTCCAGGTGCCGATGGCTTTCAGGTCGAGGAAAGAGGTGAGTCGGAAGTTCAGTCCCAGTTCCACACCATAGTATTCTTTCTCGATGCCGGTCATCGAGACGTAGGAGAACGAGTTGATGTCGTCGAAATAGAAGTTCTGCCATTCGGTGACATGGTCCAGTCGGCTGTAGTAGGCATTCAGACTGGCATGCAGCCATGATGAATGCAGCTGGTAGCCGAACTCGCTGCTGAAGATACGCTCGTTCTTGAGGTCCTTCACGAAGTCGTTATTCATCTCAGGCGATACGAAGGCTGCTGTGGCAAGCGGGGCACGCCATTCGTATCCGGCTCCGAGAGAGAAGGTATGGCCGTTGCCGACATTGAAGGTAAGGCTGGTCTTGCCGCCACCCTCGGTGAAGTCGGCCGAGAGGCCTTTGCCGTAAGAGTTCTCGGGGAACATACCGTTGCGCATGTTGCCCTTGCGGTACATATTGGTGCCGCCAAACTTAGCGGCAATCATCCAGTGCAGGTTTTTGCCGTTGATGGCATAGCTGCTCCACATCTGTCCCTTCTGTACCTTGATGTCGTAGTCGTAGCCGAAGATGTCGCCCTCGTAGATGAGCTTTCCCGCACGGTTGAGACCCATGGTGTTCAGGTCGTACTGCACATAGTCGTTATCGGCAGCATAGGTGCCGAGTGCATACGAGTTGATGTTGTGGAACGAGTTGCCTCCCAGCAGGTCGTCCATGGTCTGATAATGGTGGCCTTTGTTGTTGCCGTAGAACACACCGTAGTTCAGCGTGGAGTTCTTGGTGGGCTTGGTGGTCAGCGTCGAAGCGATGTTGAATGTCAGATTGTCGTTGTGCTTGGCCTGCACGTAGTAGAGGGCGTCAGCGCCTGTGGCGGCAGCCTGTTTGTTGGCCCAGTAGAGGCGGTCCCAGTTCACCTGCCGGTTGGCCTTCGAAGCCGTCCAGTAGTTGTAGGCCCTGGTCCAGTCGGCGAATGCTGTCTCGTCGTTGCTTTGGATAATCTGATCTTGGTTTACCCACACCTGATAATAGCTGCTGGGCAGGTTTTTCCAGTAGTCGGGCTGGGGATTCTCGGCATTGTTGTAGTTCAGCTTGGTGCTTTTGTACATCGAGTATTTGCCGAAGACCGATGTCACGAGCTTCGTGTCTTTGTTGATGTCCCAGTCCCAAGTCATGATGGCCGACGGCGCGAAGTCGTTCACTACGCGTGAGTTACGCTTATGGCCGTTCTGGTAGCCCCAATAGGGGTTGTAGTAATAGTCGTTGGCCAGCCAGTAAGCCTCGTCGGTAGAGGCGCCCTGGGTGGAACGCTCGGTGGGGTTTCCCCATGTGGAGAGAGCGAGCGAATGGCCATTCTTCCATTTCTTCTCGACAGCGAAGAAATACGACAGCGCATTGTAGAATGTTCCCTCCACATATCCGCGGTTGGCCCAGCGGTAGGTCAGGTTGGCGGCGATGGCCCATCCGCGGCTGTTGAATCCCGAGGCGTAGGTATACATGCCTCGCAGGGTGTAGTTGCGGTTGGCGGCGCTCAAGGTGAGGCGTTGGCCCGCAGCCATGCTTCCTGCCCGGAAGTTGTAGTTGTTCGAGCCGCCCATGTTGGTCATGGCGAAGTTGTTACTTTCGAATGGCAAAGCAAACTCCACGTTTCGGGTCTGCTGGTTCAGTCCGCCCACCAGCGAGTATCGGAACTGTCCCGACTCCATGTCGTTCATGGGTGTGCCATTGATGAACACATCGTTGTATTTCTGGTTGAACGCACGGTAGCGGAAACGGACTGGTGAGAAGAGGTATCCCACTTGTCCGGCATAGACATTGCTGGCGGAGTTGATGATGGTCACGTTTTGCGACATGTCATCATCTTCTCCCAACTGTGCTTCTGTGAAAGTGAAAGCCGATTCGCTTAGCGTATTGGCCTTTTGCGTCTCTGTCTCGTTGGTCTGTGCATAAAGCATAGGCGGCAGACACAGTGCTATCACTGCTAATTTCAGCTTTTTCTGCATAGTGTATGATAATTTTTATGTTTTTTCCTTATATCCCGAACGAGCCCGAATCATCGTGCTTGCTGTCGGTTGCCTCAGGGGCAGGCTGCTCGCTGACGGTTTCTTCTGGAGCGGTGCTTTCCCCGGCAGCAGTTCCGCTGGTCTCTTCAGGCAGGGCTTCTGCTTGCTGGCTCTCCATCTTTTTGCGCTCGGAATGTATCTTGAGTGCATTGATGCACTCGACGATTCCGAAGAGAATCATGAAGGTCCCAATGATGACCAGTGGCGCACTGGCCACCCACGATGGGCGCAGGATGATGACGGCACCGGCCAGCAGGATGAGCGACGGGCAGATCCAGTAGCCGAACGGCAGATGCGCATAGCGTTTCAGCGTGGCAAGCGAGGCATATTGGTTGACGGCGCCAAGGATGAGGATACCTGCCAGGATGTACATCAGGGTATTGATGAACATGTGGGGATTGAGGGCGAGTATCAGACCCAGGATGATGCTGCCCAGACCCACGATGGGGAAGGTGGGCGCTCCGCCGGCAATGCGGTTGCCCTCAGCATCGTACACCTCGACGTCGGTCATGCGCTTGCGGGCGGTATAGTAGGCCACTACCGACACGATGCCCGACAAGAGGAACAACACACCAATGAGGATGGTAATCCACGTGACGGTCTCCTCACGGTATTTCAGCAGCAGGGCACCGACGATGATGGCGCATAAAGCCCTGAAAACAGCACTTTGCCAGATTCTCATAGTGCGGCCTCCTTGGGTACCAGCCCCTCGATATATTTGCACAGGATACCGATGCCTTTCAGGTTCTCTCCTCCTTGCGGGATGATCAGGTCGGCATATTTCTTGGTCGGCTCGATAAACTGCTCGTGCATGGGCTTCAAGATGTCAAGGTAGCGGTTGATGACCATATCGACGGTGCGGCCTCTCTCCACCACGTCGCGCTGGATGTTGCGGATGAGACGCTCGTCGGAGTCGGTGTCGACGAAGATCTTCAGGTCCATCACGTCGCGTAGCTTTTTGTTGATGAGCGTCATGATGCCTTCGATGATGATGACGGGCTTGGGCTCCACGTGCACGGTCTCGGGCAGTCGGTTGCTTAATATATAAGAATAGGTGGGTTGCTCGATGGCCTCGCCATTGCGCAACTGTTGTATCTGCTTCACCAGCAGTTTCCAGTCGAAGGCGTCGGGATGGTCGAAGTTAATATGCTTACGCTCCTCGTCGGTCATGTGCGAAGTGTCGTTGTAATAAGAGTCCAAGGGAACAACTGCCACATAGTGGGGAGGCAGTGCCTGTACGATTTTCTTGACGACGGTGGTCTTTCCAGAGCCGGTGCCGCCAGCTATTCCAATGATTGTCATATCAATAAGTGTTATTTTTAATTCTGTTCTTTTACCAGGTAAATAATGGTTGGCAGGTGATCGCTATAACCGTTGAGCCACACACCGCCGGCATGGGTACGCTTGGGGCTGCCCTTGTATTTCCCCTCTGTCTGGAACAGGTAGTCGCGTCTGAAAATCTGGCATTTCCAGTACTTCAGCGTGCTGTAGTCGCGGTTGCCCTCTCGGTCGATGGCTGTCGGGGTCATCACAATCTGGTCGAACAGGTTCCAGGCACCGTTGTACATCAGGGTGCCATTGCCTTTCTTCAGCACGTTGTACCAGGGGTTATACATGTCATCGTCGCCGGTATCCTTGATTTCAGACTTACATTTCAGGTACTCGGTCATGCTTTTGTTCATCGGGTCGTCGTTCAGGTCGCCCATCACAAACACCTTGCGTGTGGGGTCCTCGGCCAGCAGGTTGTCTTTGATGACCTTCACCTGGCGGGCGGCAGACTCACGATAGAACGAACCGCTGAAACGACTGGGCCAGTGGCACACGATCACGACAATCGGCTCATCGGCCATGGTGCCTCTCACCGTGAGGAATCCGCGGGTGAAGTGGGTACTGTCTTTCTCCAGTTCCTGCACATAGGGGAACAGGGTGACGCTGTCAACGGTGAACAGAGCCGGATTGTAGAGCATGGCACAATCGACACCGCGACGGTCGGGGCCTTCAATGTGCACATATTTCATATTGCGGGCCTTCAGCGGCTCCTGGGCTGTCAAGTCGTCGAGCACCCTGGAGTTCTCGACCTCCGATAGACCAATCACGGCGCAGCCCACATTGGGCAGCACATCGGTGCCCATCTCTGACAACACACGGGCCATGTTCTTTAACTTGTGGGTATATTTCAACTCACTCCACTTGTTCGTACCCGTGGGCAGATACTCATAGTCGTTTTTCCCTTCGTCGTGGCAGGGGTCGAAGAGATTTTCCTGATTGTAAAAGCCCACTCCATATACTGAGTACTTTTTCTGTGCAGTGGCAGTTAGTCCTAACAGGAGAAACAATGCCGTCAAAAGGATATGTCTTTTCATGTGTTATGATGGTTTTGGTAGCAAAGATAGTAAAAAAAAGCGGAAAATTAGTAATTTTGCACGAAAAATATTAGATATGACGAAATTATATTTGGTCAGGCATGGTGAAACGCTTGATAATGTGAACCAAATCATGCAGGGACAGACCCAAGGGATGCTGACCGAAGCAGGGCGGCAGCAGGCATTGCAACTGTGCGAGCGGTTTAGAAATGAGGCTGTCGATGCCTTTGTGGCAAGCGATTTGAGACGCTCGGTCGACACTTGTGCCATCATTGCACAACCTCACGGAAAAGAGGTGGTGCAGACTCCTTTGCTCCGTGAGCGTGACTGGGGCGACTTCACCGGCCGGTTTATTCCCGACTTGAAAGGCCTCGATTTCCCTGAGAATGTAGAGTCGCTCGACGCCTTGAAGCAGCGCGCTGCCGAGTTTCTTGACTTCATTCGAAAGCGTTACCCCGACCAGACCGTCCTGGCCGTGGGCCACGGAATCATCAACAAGGCTATTCAGGCTGTCTATTATCAAAAGAGAATGCCCGACATTCCGCGTATGATGAACGCTGAATGCCGGACATTGGAGCTTTAACCCTTCAGTAGTAACGTTTCATTTCTTACCTGTGGCCTCCGAAATGGCCGCCGCTGCGCGAACCGCCGCCGTGCGAGCTCATGCCTCCACCGCGTGAGCTACTGCTGCTGCGGGTGCCCATGCTGTGGCTTGATGACGAGCGGCTGGGCGAGAAGCTGCGGCTGGGAGCCGACATGCTGCGCGAGCTGCTGCTTCTCGACGAAGAGAAGTTGCTGCGGCTGGGCATCGTAGTGGCGCGAGTGCTGCTTTCGCGGACACTGCTGCGTCCCATCGAGCTGCGTCCCATCGAACTGCTGCGGCTGCTGCCCATCGAGCTGCTGCGGCTGGTACCGTAAGAACCACTGCGGCTTCCGCCGTACGAGCTGCCACTGCGATTGATGGTGCCGCGGTTCTCCATGCTGCGAGTGCCGTTGCCACAATCCATGTTTTGGCTGCCTACACCGCCGCGATGCTCGATGCTGCGACTGCCTCCGCGGTCCATACTGCGGTTGTTGATGCCACGATTCTCGATGCTACGGCTGCCGCCGCGATCCATGTTGCGGTTGTTGATGCCACGGGTGCCAATCCCTCTGTCGTTATGACCGATGCCACGATGTCCGTTGCGATAGTCGCCGCGGTCGAAACCATTGCGCATTCCGAATCCGCGACCACCCGATACGTTGCGGTGAGCCATACCCCAGTTGCGTCCGTGATACCAGCTGCGACCACCGTTCATGTGCCAGCTGTGACCACCACGATAGGTGACATAGAAGTGCGGACGTCCGAAGTAGAAGTAGCTGCGGTGCGGATAGCGGGCATAGATGCCGAAGTGCCAGTAGCCACGGTCCCAGTACAGGGGACGATAGAAGTAGCTGGCGGCGCAGTATGCGCGATACTGCCAATCGAGCAGAATGTAGCTCAGATCCATATTACGGCGCTCCCAGTACAGTCCGTACAGGTCGTCGTAGTTGTTGATGCTCATCAGATAGTCGAGGTTGATTTCGTATGCAGCCTCATACTGGTCTTCTGTAAGATTCAGCTCATACGCCATCTTGTCCGTGAGGAAAAGAGCTTGTTCACGTGCCTGTTCGTAACTCATGGCGTTGGCCGATACTGTCATGGTCAACAGTGCTGTCAAGGCAAGGATAAACTTTTTCATAATCGTTATATTTTTAGTGATACATTCTTGTTTACGTTGCAAAGAAACAACAAAAATACGACCTGCCAAAAGGATTTTCCCTAAAGTGGTGGGGGAAAATCCCTATTGTTGGGTTTAAGAGTTCAGCACATTGCAAAATCCACACAATATTTTGCGCGCGGGAACGTTAATAATAAAAAAAAAGAAGCCTGATGATCCGATTTTTGGACTTGCAAAAGGTGAATGCCATGCATGGTGATGAGCTGCGCGAGGCCCTTGGCCGTGTGGCTCACTCGGGCTGGTATCTGCTGGGCGAGGAGGTGAAGAGTTTCGAACAGAGCTATGCCTCCTTCATCGGTACAGACCATTGTGTGGCTGTGGGCAACGGGCTCGACGCGCTTACGCTCATTTATCGGGCCTATATCGAGATGGGACTGATGCATGAAGGCGACGAGGTCATCGTACCGGCTAACACCTTCATCGCCTCCATACTGGCCATCACCGAGAACCGGCTGGTGCCAGTGCTGGTGGAACCGCGGGCCGGAACGCTGGAGATTGATGACGGGCAGATAGAGCGGCACATCACCCAGCGCACGCGCTCGGTGATGATAGTCCACCTGTACGGTCGTTGTGCCTATACAGAGAGGGTGGGGGATATCTGCCGCAGACACGGTCTGCTGCTGGTCGAGGACAATGCCCAGGCTCAAGGCTGTCGTTATGAAGGCCGCCGTACGGGCAGTCTGGGGCATGCGGCGGGGCATAGCTTCTATCCAGGGAAGAACCTAGGAGCCATGGGCGATGCCGGTGCCGTGACCACCAATGATAGCGAACTGGCTGCGATGGTACGCTCTTTGGCTAATTACGGCTCGCATAAAAAGTATGTCTTCGACCATTGTGGTCGCAATTCGCGCATGGATGAGCTGCAGGCAGCAGTCCTGTCGGTGAAGCTGAGGCATTTGGATGCTGACAATGCACTTCGTCGTCAGATAGCCAGGGCATACTACTCGGGCATTGCCAATCCGTTGGTTACACTGCCGGAGATATGGCCCGACGAACAGTGTGTGTGGCACCTGTTCCCCGTGTTCAGTCCACATCGCGACCGCTTGCAACAATACCTTGCCTCACTGGGCATTGAGACGCTCATCCACTATCCCATACCACCGCACCGGCAACAGTGTTATGCCTCGATGGTCCATTTGCAACTGCCCGTCACAGAGCGTCTCAGCCATGAGGAACTCAGTCTGCCCATCAGTCAGGCCATGACCGGCGAAGAGGCTCAACAGGTGATAAGGGCCGTGAACAGTTTCACCCATTAGTTGATGATGAACATGAAAAAAATATTCACTATATTACTCCTTCTTCCGGCGGCGCTGACCGTGACAGCACAGCCAGCATGGGCCGACAACGAAGGTGCCGATAAACTCAATCTGGCGGAAGGTCTGACCTACCGGGTGGAGGCCCAAGTGTCAGCTTCTGACGGCAAGACACCGCTTTGGCTCAATGCCAACCGCTATGGACTCAGTTCGCTGGAAAGCACCAACGGTTATCTGCGGGCCAGTTTCATTCGGCCGCTGCGGCAGGACTCCTTGCGGCGGTGGGGCATTGGTTATGGCTTAGACGTGGCCGCCACCTATCATCATACGGCCAACCCCGTGGTGCATCAGGCTTTTGCCGAGCTGCGATGGCTGCATGGGTCATTGCTTGTGGGTAGCAAAGAACTGCCTATGAACTTGAAAAACAACCAGCTGAGCAGCGGTTCGCAAACTTTGGGTATCAATGCCCGCCCCATTCCGCAGGTCCGCCTGGCACTCGACGACTACTGGACACTGCCCTTCCTGAATGGCTGGATACAAATGAAAGGACATGTGGCCTACGGTAAATTCACCGATGATAATTGGCAGAAAGACTTCACCAAATTGGAGCATCAGTATACCGAGGATGCCCTTCTTCACACCAAGGCGGGCTTCCTGAGGATTGGCAAAAACGAGGATTTCTTCCCCTTCTCAGTTGAGATGGGACTGGAGATGTCGTCTATGTTTGGCGGAAGCAGTTATAATAAGGTAGGTGATGATGTAGTAGTCTATAAAGGCGACAACTCGCTGAAAGGTATGTGGAAGGCTTTCCTGCCCGGTGGAGCCGATGCTCCCGAGGAAGGAACAGCCTATCAGAATGCCGAAGGTAACCTGTTGGGCAGCTGGATGTTGCGCTTGAATTACAATGCCGACACCTGGCGGCTGGGCCTGTATGCCGACAAATATTTCGAAGACCACTCGTCGATGCTGCAACTCGACTATAATGGATATGGTACAGGCGACGAATGGAACGTCGAGAAAAACCGCCGTTACTTCCTTTACGACCTGAAAGATATGATGCTGGGCATGGAACTCAACCTGAAATATGGTGAGTGGCTGCGCGACATTGTGGTGGAGTATATCTACACTCGCTATCAGAGCGGCCCAGTCTATCATGACCATACACAGGCGTTCCCCACGCATATCAGTGGTATGGACGACTACTATAATCACTACATCTATACCAGCTGGCAGCACTGGGGGCAGACCATGGGCAACCCGCTCTACCGTTCGCCCCTCTATAACACCGACGGAAAGATTGAGTTCGAGAACAACCGTTTCATGGCTTTCCACCTCGGACTGGCCGGCCAGCCCCTCAGCAATCTCTCATATCGACTGCTGGCCACCTGGCAGGAGGGTTTCGGCACCTACGCCCAGCCCTATACCAAGCGGCACCACAATCTGAGTGTGATGGCCGAAGCCGCTTATAAGATGGCAAAAGGATGGTGCGTGCGCGCAGCCGTTGGCATGGATGCTGGCTACATACTGGGTCATAACTATGGCGCCCAGCTCACTGTCTCGAAATCGGGACTGCTCAGTAGAACTAAAAAATGACTTTGAAAATGAAAAAATCTATCATATCATTGGGTATTGCCGCCCTGCTATTGATCGTAGGGAGCAGCTTGCATTCGTGCGGACTCGTGGATTTCGACCATTCTGAGAACGGTCAGTTGGATGGCTATTGGCATCTGGTAAGTGTCGACTCGCTCCATAACGGTGCCTTCACCGACCTCAGCCATCAGCGTTTCTTCTGGGGCGTTCAGGGCACATTGCTGCAGTTCTACTCGCCCGACATACAAGGTACAAGGCGTTTTGTCAGTCAGTTTACCCATCAGGACAATCGTCTGACGGTCAGTGAAGTGCGCTACGATCAACGCGAGAAGGGCGACCCTGTGGTTGAGAATATCAGTGAGATAGCCCCATTTGGCTTGAATAGTATTACTGAAGTTTTCCAGATAGACGATTTGTCGGGGCGCAGCATGACGCTGAGCAACAATGCGTTGCGCCTGAGGTTCAAGAAAATGTAAGAACCGAAGGCGGATGATGCTGATAAGAAATCAAGAACAGTTGAAATTCTCTATTCTTCTTCGTTGAATTGCTATAGCTAGAATTTCTTGCCGAAGGCTATATTAATGAAGGTCTTGACCAGAATCTTGATATCGAACCACCAGGAGCGATTCTCCAAGTAATACAGGTCGAGTTCCAACCGGCGCAGCATCTTCTCGATGGTGTCGGTATAGCCATTGTAGAGCGTGGCATAACTCGTCACTCCCGGGCGGATCTGATAGAGGTAGACATAGCGCGGGTCGTGCTCCATAATCTGGTCGATATAATACTGGCGCTCAGGACGTGGACCAATAAAAGCCATCTCACCTTTCACAACATTCCACAACTGGGGCAGCTCGTCGAGATGATGGTCGCGCAGGAACTTGCCGACCTTCGTCATACGCGTGTCGCGCTCATGCTGATAAAGGGCCGGACCGTCCTTCTCGGCATCTATTCTCATGCTGCGGAACTTATAGATATAGAACGGACGACCAAAACGCCCGATGCGCTCTTGCTTGAAAATGGCAGGTCCACCATCCTCACGCTTCACGGCAATATAGCAAATCAAGAAAAGGGGAGAAAACACAATCAGGCAAATGATAGCCATGAATAAATCGAGCAATCGTTTCGCATTGCGCTCAAACTCATTCATTCCATCTGTGATGTAGCCGTTTTCAAGTACTGTCATTTACTGTGTGTTATGTTAGTTACTTACATGAACTGTTACTTATTAAACGGAGATTTTCCTCACTTATTATACCGGCAAACTAGAATTATTGTCCGAAAAGCCATGTTTTTTGTTCTGTTTTAGTTTGATGTGTCATGCCAATGTCGCACCGACAGAGGATAAAGCATTACTTTGGCCCGCCAATCGGCTGCTTTAGCTGTCTAAAGGAGTCCTCTGGAGCGTTCGGAGCACTCTCTTCAAAACTGTCACGAGAGGCCTTCGACCTGATCAGCATCGTGGTTTTCTAGCGTGGAGGACAAAGCGTTTCAGAGTTCAGTAAGTTCAGTAGTTCAATAGGGTATGTGTTCTAGTTACTATAGTAGTATAAATACTTAATAATCAATAATATATATAATTATAAAGAAATTGAAACCCTCATTTCCTTACTGAACTAACTGAACGCTGAACGTTTTTTTCGCTAGTATAAAAAATGGGACCAGAAGCATTCTTACTGTTCTTCAGCTTCTGATGAAAACAGCCTGGAATGCCTTGATGATGTATTTGCAATATATCATCAGTTTATTGCTCTTGATGCCCAACTCACGACAGGCTTGCAAGTCTTCTTTTGTGCCCAGTATACGGCTGCTCAAACTGTCGGTACTGGCGCCGCCCATGCGCATGGTGACAAAGTCCATGTGGATGTAGCGGTATCTCAGGCGATGTACATAGCACAGACGGGCTATCATCTCGAAATCGGCTGAAATCTTATAGTCGGCCTTGTAGTACCCGTATTGTTCGTAGATGCTGCGCCGCACATAGAGTGAGGGGTGTGGCGGAAAGAATCCCCAGCGCACCATCCAAGGGCGGAAGATACGCCCGGAATAGTAGCGTATGCTCTTCTTCAAGTCACTGTCACGGACAAAATGCACGTCACCGTAGACTAAGTCCACATCATCGGTAAACTCACGTACCATCCGTTCAATTACATTGTCTGCAGAGAAAAAATCGTCGGAGTTCAGTATTCCCACCACCTCTCCAGTGGCCATGCTGATGCCTTTATTCATAGCGTCGTAAATGCCCCGGTCTTTCTCCGACACATATCTCAGTCGTCCGCCGAACCTCGGCTCGTACTGACGTACGATCTCCATGGTGTTGTCGGCCGACAGTCCGTCGACGACCACCAGTTCGATGTCCGTGTAGGTCTGTCGGAGCACACTCTCCAGGGTGTCGGCAAGGGTCCGGCCGCTGTTGTAGGTGACGGTGATGATCGATACTTTCATGGGCACTGCACGTTTTGATGAGAAATAAGTGATAGGTATAGGTTGATATAATCCTGATATCGGTCGTCCTCATTGAAAGAAGAGAGGATGTAGTTTCGGCAAGTATCCTGAAAGTCCTCTTTTCTTTGAGCGCATATCTCCTTGATGTGCTGGCAGGCACTGTCTATGTCTCCCTGGTCAACCACAAACCCGTTGCTCTCGTTGACACATTCTGCGCACCCTCCCGTCCGGTAGGTCACGACAGGTGTTCCGCATGCCAGTGCCTCCAGGTTGGTGGTCGGGAAATTGTCTTCCCACGTCGGATTGAAGAACACGTTAGCCGCACTGTACAGGCATGCCAGCTCGTGGGTATCGTTGGTGCGTTCAATGCCAGCCACTCCCATAGGTAAGTTCGCTGCCTGTTTCTTATTCAGTCCTACCAGCACAATGATATAATCGTCGCCAAGTCTTTCGCGCAGGATGCTGAAGTCGTCAAGTCCTTTCTGCCGATACCATTTCGAGGCCACTCCTAGCACCATCTTCTTGTCTTGGGGTATATTGTATTTGCTGAGAACAGCAGAACTGTCGCTTTGTGGACTGAAGAGGGCCACGTTGATGCCATTGTATATTTGTCTGATGGGCCGTTGCTGCAGGAATGATTGTCGCACCTCCCGCTCCAGCCAACGGCTCACGGGCACAATCGTCATCTTTCCGACAGAGAGGAAAGCCCGTTTCTTATCCTCGAAATTACGTGCAGACCTGTCTGCCCACAGGCTTTTCGGATAGCTGTGTGTCAGCTGGCAATGGTGACAGGCGCTTTGCCAGAGCGTACACCCCGTACTCATATAGTGGGCACAATGGCCCGTAAATGGCCAGCAGTCATGCAGGGTCCATACCACGGGCACCCCTGCCTCTTCCAGATAGCGGAACAGCAGGGGATAGTTCAGGTAATACCCATGAATGTTGTGCAGGTGTATCACGTCGGGAGCCTGCTGCCTGATATAGTCAACCAACTGTCGGGTGACTCTTTTCGAACCTAGTCCGTGCCGGTCGAACAACCGTGTCTCTGCCACATGCAAATACTCATCCGCCATGCTCCCTATATGGTATAGCTGCGACTGGCTGGGATTGGCATACCGCCCGTAGGCAATATGGCTCTCCCATCCCTGCTGGAGGGCTAGTCTTCCTATCCCCTCGGCAATTTTTCCGTGCGATCCCCAATTGGCAGTGATGTTGATTTGTAATAGCTTTGGCATGATTAGTATTGTTTGTGGCAACTGATGAAATAGTGGACGTGGCGTAGAGGCCAGAACGGTTCGAAATGCCTTCGGTTGATGACGCGCCCGTCGAACGAGAAATAGTGCTTGTAGTCTGATTGCGAGAACACATATTTATATCTGGCGCAGGCTATGTCGATGGCTTTCCTGTTGGCATGCTCCAGTCTGCCATAGGGGAAGGCAAAATAGTCGCATGCCTTCTGCAGGTGCTTCTCAATCACCTCTTTACATGTGTCTATCTGGTCGTGCAGCACGCGCTCGTCGTCGTCGTTGATCATATAATGATCCATGGTGTGTGCCCCGATCACATGTCCCCGGTCGGACAGCTCTTCTATCTGGCGCCATCTCATCGGTCGTTTGCCAGGTGTCATAACCACATGTTCGTTGAAGTGGCGGATATAGTCATCGTCTCCGTCCACATAGTTGGGGTTGACAAAAAACAACGCATTCACGCCCCGCTTCTCCAAACTGGGTGCAAAATACTCATAGCAGTCGTCAAACCCGTCGTCGAACGTAAAGGCTACCAGCGGGCGGTCGGGCGTCTCGTGTCGTACTATCATGCCGACCGCCTCTTCGATGCGTACGAATGTGACATGCTCTGACAACTGGTCCAGCAGTCTGTCAAACGTGTCGGGCTCTTTTTCCTTATAGGTGCGGTGGGCATTCAGGATATGAATCCCCGGGGCAGGCCGTGAAAAGGTTCCCAGCATGTTGAGCACAACACTTCTTGCGTATGATCTGATTTTCGACATGTGACTATTCTTGAATGACTTTTTTAATGATATCCATCTGGTAGTGGATGTTCCATTTACGGTCAATCTCCTCAAAGGCGGCAAGCCTGGCGGCATGTCTCTCCGCAGCAGACAGGGTGATCCATCTCTTGATGGTTTCTTTCAGGTCGTCGGCATCATCCTGCCGGAAGAAATCGCCCGTGACACCTGGCCTGACAGACTCAAACTCCGGCATCTGATAGGGGAAATTGCCATGGGTGATGACCGGACAGCCGAAGGTCAGGGCATGGATGGCCGTGAGTCCCACATTACCGGGTGAGACACACACATGGGCATTGTAGAACAGTTCGCCCAGAACCTTTGCGTCATAGCATGGCCCGTACATCCATATCTGTTGCTCTATTCCTGCCTCTTTGGCATAATCCTCAATATGCACATCCTCTACATCCTTGCCCACCATCACGACATTCACCCGTTGGCCTTCCTGCCGTAGGTGTCTGATGCTGTCAATGAGCATCTCCAGTTTTTTCCCTTTCTGTATTCTTCCGCAGTAGATGACCACCGGGTCGTTGTTGTGGAAATGGTCGGCATAGACAGAGGTCTCGCATAACTGGCTCCTGATGTCTTTCTCAACGTCCGAGTTGAGTGAGTTGGCAATGCAGTACATCTTGCTTGCCGCAATGCCCTCTTTCTGCATCAGCCGCATGGCATATTCGCTATAGACGAGCAGCCGGCTGTGCAGGGCATAGAATGTTTTCTTGACCATGCGTTTGAGCAACGACTCTCGTCCGTACCAGCCGTGTGTCCAGGCGATGGTCTTCTTTCCCGTTAGCTTCGCCAGGATGAGGATGGCCCACGATGACAGACAGTAGGGCTCGCCGTCCATGATGTAATGCGTATATGGTTTGAAGACAAGTCCCACGGAACCGCATTGCCAATAGAAGTGGTGAAGAAATACGTTCCTCAGCGTCTTCCTGTATCCTTTCAACCGTTCATAGTCGAAGGTCTTGATAGGCATCTCTCCCTTGTCACCTAAATAGAAGTCACATGGAAGTTGTTCTCCTATCAACTGAAATATAGGAAACCTGTAGTGTGGCCCGATATTTGTGATAAAACATATCTTCTTGTCTTCTGTCATCAAATGGCTCTGAAAACTTCAATATAGTAGTTGTTCATACCTCCTTCATTGTAATAACGTCTTTATGCCTGAATTATTGTATGCTTTCCTGTTTTGTCTTGCTGACACCAAACACGTACCCGAAAATGAGGAACAGCTTAAATGATGAAATCCAATAACCGCTGAAAGTGGCCTGGATGAGGGAACCAAGAAAGAGGAGTAATAGAAACATGTCGAAACTGTTGACTTTTGAGCGCTGGAACATGCTTACCACCATTTTGGTTAACACCGTGAGCATGATGGTGGTTCCCAAAAGTCCCATTTCTGCAAGAAAATCGGTCAGGATGTTGTGTGAGTAGAAACCAACCGTCCACCAAATGGATCCTATGCCCCAGCCGAAGATGGGTGAGTCGGCAAAAGCATTCAGGGCATCTGTCCACGACTGCATACGCAGCACGTCGGTGGTCAGGCCCTTCGACACTCTCTCTGCACCTACGGAATGGAAAATGTCGAAGTAATTGGCAATCAGAATCATTAGGACCCCAACGATACTCAGGATGAGTATGTACTTTATTTTACTGCTTCCTCGACTTCTCTGTATCACTCGGTAAACAAGATAGATGGAAATGACTACGAGATAGACAAAAGCGCCTCGGCCTCCACCAAGGATACACCCTACGGCACAAAAGAAGATGAGAAAGCTAACGGCAAAATAGATTATGCTGCCCAGACATCCCTTCTTCTCTTTGTTGTCTTTCTGATAAAAGAACACGTAAAAGAAACTATACGAGAAACAGTACGACAGATAATAGGATGAGTTCTGATAGTCAAATCCCGTACCGGCGCCATTGAGCATAAAGCCAAAGAAAGAACTGAACAACACCACATAGCCAACTGCCAGGGATACAATGATTAAGAACGGGGGCAGCAAGGTCATCATGGCTTTTTCATAGCCTCCTCTGGCCAGCCTCATTCCAATATAGGCGGCGGGAATACACAATGCTCCGTACGATAACAGGTAGGCTATGTAATTGTTGTATATAAAGGTGTGCTCGTAGAAGAATCCGGTAATATAATAGAGTACTAAAATGATGAGCAGTGCCAGAAACTGTATGTAGTTACGAAAAGAAAATCTGTTTTTCAGTATGTCCCATATCATCATCAGGTAGGCAATGCCGGCAATGAGAATGGCTTCCTTGGATTTCATGCCTGATTCTAGAAAGATGCCGCTCACCAGCATGAATGAGTTGAACAGCTCATCCGAGAAGATGACGAAGAGGGCGAATAGTGAAAAGATATATTTGGATATGCTCATACTCGTTTGGTTTTGGTCTTCGACAATGATTCATCAGGAGATAGAATCTTCTCAACGAAAAGCTCTTTCCTGATATTGTCCTTATAGTTCGTCTTTACCAGGTAAGGTGTAGCCTCCTCCATGGCTTTGGCCAGCGTCTTCGGTGTGATGCTTTTTAGGGCTGTTCCCAGTTTGTTCCTGCGGATAATCTTACCCAGCAGTCCTTTCGAAGGTCCGATTACCGGCTTGCTATAATAAGCGGCATAGCTGACAGCTCCGCTCGACTGTGCCTCCGATTCGTATGGAACCAAAATGAAGTCGGTCGTGTAGCAAAGGTCTGCAATCAGTTCGTTGCTGCAGAAATAGTCGAACACGTTGATGTGGATGGTCTTTCTTAGCTCTTCCACCATCGGATAGAAGGCATCGTGGATGTCGGGATATACTTTCCCTGCAAACACCAGTGCCATCTTCTCACGCTCTTTGATGGGGATTTCCTTGATAGCTTCTAACAGGGTGAGCGTTCCCTTGCGCTTGGTTAATCCTCCGAAATGCAGGAAGACACGTGTGTCGTTCTCGATTCCCAGTTTCTCCTTGATGTTTTTCGGTTCATAGTCAATGCTGTTGAAAGGATCTGGTAAGGAAACAAAGCATGTGGTCTTATACAGCCTGTTCAGATAGACGGTTGCCGGAGTGTCGTTGAGAATCAAAACCCGATCTGTCGCTTTTGCATGGGAGAGCAGCCAGAAGACAATTGCGCTCTTCGCCTTTCCCAGCCAGTTCTTCTGCTTCCAGGTGTAAAGATAGATGCGGTAGATGATGCCCGAAATCTTGACCTTGGAGGACAGGAAGAATAAGATGAACGGAAGAAAAGGCATCAGGTCTATCAAAAAGACAGAATCAGGCTGGTGAGCCTTTACTCTCTTCCTCACCAGCTTCGAGTTCTTCCATGCCGATATGAGCAAGTTTCCGCCCGCCGCTGCTCCTAACTCTTCTTTCGAGAGGAAATCAAAAGCAATATTGTCTGCTTTGGGCCAGTGATATTTGTCGCGTTCTTGTTGAAAGGTCTCAGGGATTACGAAAGTATATTGCATGTCCTTCTGTTCCACCATACCCATGTAGAGATGGTGAATGTATTCTAGGTGGTGACCTGTAATATCTTTGTCAAAATAGAGAGCTCTCATATCTGTTGTGGTGTATATACGATGCTGTTACGTTTCCGTTTGTGTGGTGAATGGCTATTTTTGCCATATGCCCGTGGCTTGATTGTTGATAATCTTATGCAGTTGGATGTTCCCGAAGATGCCTTGTGTAAGATATACTACGGCAGGTATGGCAATGACTCCTACGAGTCCCCATCTGCATGAGTAAACAAACAGGGGCCAGGCAATCAGTGCAAAAACCACATACAAGATGGTCTGTAGCCTCACATAACCTATGCCATTGATGAGATACATATTGACGACTCCGTATGTCTGCACGAACACGCTGACGGCCATGGCTGTGGTGACGTCGTAGGGTATGTCCAGGGTGTCACCTATCCAGAGGGCATAGGCTTGTTTGGAAACCACTATCATCAGGATATAGACGAAGAAGATGACCGCCAGTCCTACATATAGTTTTGAGTATACTTTTCTCATCCATGGGTAGTCTTTTTTTGTGTGGGCATCAGTAAATGCTGACCAGAAAGGTGAGATGACGGCAATCACGGACATGTAAACAACATTAAAAAACTTGTTGGCGATGTTATAGGTAGATACCGACTGTGCTCCAAGCTCCCGGCTGATGACAATATTGACAATCTCAAAGATAAACAACATGCAAATGTTGATGATGAAGAATTGCACACCGATATTGCAGATGCTCTTGATGAGTTTGACATTCACTTCTTTCAGTGTGGGGCGATACATCTTATATCGGCCATATCTGAACATGATGACAGATACAAACAAGACAACGATGCACGGTACTCCCGAGAAAAACAGGGCGAGAGAGGTCAGGCTTCCCGACGTTGTTCTTGAAAGCACATAGACAGCAAACAACGACAGTAATTGTCCAAGTGCCTGAATCAGGGAGGCAAATCCTATTTTCTGGTCAGCGGCAAGAAATGAGATGAAAATGTTGGCAATCATATTGACCGATGTGAATGTCAATACGACGGCAAATACAAAACTCAATTCTTCTTTGTAACTGCTGTCCACTTTCAGCACGTCCGACCAGTTCATAAAACAATTCACGATGATGGCAATCGCAAATACGGACAAGACGATTGCGGATAAGGCAAAATAGGTTGTGCTAAGATATTGTTTGGCCAGAGTCTGGTCGCCCAGGGCCTTCGCCTCTGCAAAACGGTTGCGGAAACCATTGCTTAGGCCCAGGTCAAAAAAGGTGATCCATCCGATGATAGAAGATAAAGTGAGCCATATTCCATATCTTTCGGGGTTCAGGTAGTGTATCGTAAGAGAAACTATCAACAGGTGCGAGATGATAGTTATCATCCGTGATACTCCTGAGAGACCGATATTGACAATAGCCTCCTTCGAGCGATGGTCTTTCTTTAGAAATCCGTCAATTGTTCTCACGGATGGCCTTTTTTATCATGTCTTTGTTTATGTGTATGGCTGTTCCTATCATCGCAAGGAATACCATAGTAAGCACAAAGGCCATTCTCTTTGGTCCTGCCGGGCGCAGCGGCACGGTGGCTCCCTTGATCTCCGTGAAAGCTGGTGTGCGCTCCTGAAGTTTTGCCTGTGCCATTTGTAGTTGGTTTTTCATCATGGTATAGGTGTTGAACTTCAGTTGCATGTCATTTTCCAGATCGTTCTGTTTTAGCTTGTAACTTTGCATCACCACGTCGGTATTACTGTCCGAGAAACTACCATACAACTGACGGGCTTTTTCGTATGCACGCTTGGCTTCCTGTGTCAGTGTTTGATAGTGATCCACGTCAATCCTCGACTTGTTTGTGCGGTAGTCGATGATAAAGTCTTGAAGCTTTGCCCTTACCGAGTCGGCAATCGTAGCACAGATGAGCGGATCCTGATCTTTCACCGAGATGGTAATGGCACTCGTCTTGATGTTGATGGAACACTCTATCTTGTCGCTGATATTGCTGAATACACCACTCTGCTCTTTGGTCAGTCGGAACGTATCCAGGCCTTTTGTTCCTCCTGTTGGGGCAACGGTCTTTGAGGAGAAGAGCCCCTTGATTGTCTTCTTGATTTGGGCGAAGGGCACCAGGAGCAGATTCTTTTTCTTATGTTTGAGGATATATTCGTAATAGGTGGTTTTGATGGTGCTGTCTTTGCTGATCACAGGTATGTCGATCAGTTTCTTGATAAAGCTGTTCGACTGCAGCACCTGAGGGTACAGATCCGGGTAAATAGCGTCACTTGTCAGGGCATTTCCCAAGTTCATGCCCATGGCCGAAGTGATGCTCCCCAAGGCTCCTTCGCTGCCAGAAGTGTTCTCTGGTGCCAGCACCACACTGCATTGATAATACCGTGGCACGGTAATGATGAGCAGGCTGGAGACAATTCCCGTGATGATGGCAACTTTTAAGAATAGTAGTTTCTTTTGAATGATACGTTCAAATATCAAGAAAATATCTATTGGCTGTTGTTCTTTCTTGTCCATAAATACTCTTTTACTTAATTAAGCTGACCAGTGTGGCAATGACGGCGGCAAACGAGCTGACACCTGTAGCGATGCTCAGGGTTTCCGAGATGGATGTCTTGCTGATTGATTTCGAAGGCACGACAATCTCGCAGCCAGGCTCTGGTTTTGCGTTGTGGGCTACGGTCTCTACCTTGCCATTCATGTAGATGATGTAAGTCTTGCGCTTCTTGGCTTTGTTAGAGAATCCGCCAGCCTGGTCGATATAGTAGCTGGTGCTCTTACCCTTGATATAACCTACGGTGTTGGGATACATCACCTCGCCGTTCACTTTGACGGTGGCCTCGTATTGGGGTACTACCAGGCGGTCACCCTCACGCAGGATAATGTCGTCGCTGCTGCCGGGATGGGCCAGTGCCTTGTCAAGTTCGATACCAACGGGATAGGTGCTGCCAATCTCGTATTTCCGCAATTGTTCGGCATTACTGAGGTTGCCCAGACTGTTGTTTCCGGTTCGGGCGGCCTGCTCCAGAAGATTTGCTTCCATTTCCTCGCGGGCCTTACGCAGCACAGCCTCTGCGCGCAGGCGCTCTTCGGGGGTGTAGCGTCTTTCCAGACGTGCGCCTTTCACAAAGGCCCGGTCGTTCACGCCGCCAGCTACCTTCACAAGGTCGCTCAGTCGTTGGTCTTTCTTTGAGAGCGTGTAGGTCCCCGCGAACATCACTTCGCCATCAATATATACGTTCTGCTGCTGATAATAGCCAGGACTCTTGCGGACATACACCTCGTCGTAAGGCTGCAGGTGGAAGCCGCTCTCACCATCAATGACAAAGCCGTCTTTCAGTGCAAAACTGTAGGTGTGGGCTATCAGGCTGTCGGTGGTCAGCGCTTTGGGGTTGCTCACCCGTCGGGCTACATCAACCTTTACCGTTGAAGCGCTCTCCTTCAGTCCACCGGCCTGTAAGATGAAGTCTTCCAGTGTTTCGTTATCAGCATATTCATAAATGCCGGGGAATTGCACCTCACCATGAATGGTGATGGTCTGTTTTTCCATCATTTCTTTCTTGGTGGGGATGAATAGCACATCATTGGGCTTTAGCGGAATATCAGCGACCTCTCCGCTCAAGATGCCCTCCACATCGATGGGCAGCACCTCCTTCGTCCGGTCACTTTTCATGCGATGCATTACGGCATGGGCAGTGAAGGCTTCTTCCTTCAGTCCTTCGGCACTCTCGAGCAGTGAGCGAACACTGTAAATCTGGCCGCCTACCTGATACATGCCCGGACGGAACACGGCGCCTTTCAACTCTACCATGTTAGAAAAGCGCGAGATGATGCTGTCGACACTGACAGAGTCTTCGTCGGCCAGTTGGAAAGAGGAGAAGTCGAACTCCTCAATGTTATGCACTGAATAGTCGCGACCAGTCTTGCGCACCAGTCTTACCTGTTTGGTATAGGCATCGCCAGTGAAACCGCCAGCATACTTGAGCAGTGTGTTCACACTCTCATTCTTGCGCATCTCGTAAATCATAGGCCGTTTCACCTTACCAGTGATATTCACTAGGCAGTCGTAGGGACCTACTACAATCACATCGTTGTCGGCGAGTCGCACATTGCCGGTCAGTTTTCCATTCAGCATGTAATCGTAGATATCGACCACGGTTACTAGTTTGTTGTTGCGGAAGACCTTGATATTGCGTAGTGTTCCCAGGTCGTTGGTTCCTCCTGCCATGTAGAGCGCATGGAAAACGGTAGCAAAAGCAGACAAAGTATAGGTGCCGGGCATTTTCACTTCACCCATGACGTTAACCATAATGGTGCGTGTCTGGCCTACAGTTAGTTTGATTTGACTGCTGCTGTAGCGAGAACCCAGGGTAGAGCGCAGGTGGGCATTAGCCTGACTGACTGTCATTCCTGCCACGTTGACGGGCCCATAGCCTTCTATCGTGACGGTACCATCGGGCGAGACAGTACTCTCGATAGTTTTCTGCGAAGCTCCGTAAATGTCGATAAACACAGCATCTCCAGGTCCCAGTCGATAATTCTGTGGGGTGGCAATATTCATGTTGGGCTCGAACGTCAGTTCATTGTTATTGAAGATGTCACGTCCGAAAACTTTTTTCTTGTTTTTGTCACGCTCGGCCAGCAGCTGCTCCAACAGGGCAGTAGAGTCGGGCATGAAGGTGTTCAGCTCTTGCTGCATATCCAGCCACTCCGGGTTGGTCTCGTCATATCTTTGACTCACTCTTCTCCTGCTGAGGTCTTTCACCTGATGCGACGTAGATTCCTTTTGCTGATAGTCCTCGCGTTTCTTGCCGTTGGCGATGCGGGTGCGGTCTTGCGAGTTGGTAGATGATGACAGATTACCCAGGCCAGTGCCTTTCATGTCACGTTCCACCAGTTTCTGAACGCGGCGCAATTGCTGGATATCCACACCGCTCTGCATCAGTTTCGTTACGATCTGTTTCTGTGATGTCCCGGCAGCTTTTTCTTTCATCAGCATCTCCATGACCTGAGTGTCGGTCATGGTCGATTGGGCTGACGCACTCATTGCAAGCAGGACAGCAAATATGGTCAAAATGATATTCCTTTTCATTTTTAATGGTTTTATATATAATTTATAACCCATTTTTGCCGTTTTTATTGTTATACTACCTCAATAAATGCAAAAAAAGAGGGCATGCTGCTTTTTACACGCCCTCTTTTTTTGCATTTATTGATGATTGGAATGTGGAAGACGATGACGGGAACGTTAACTGTCAGTGGAAGAAACAAACAAAAATATGGTTCCCGTTTTCATTCCCGTTATGTATCTAATCTCTCATAAATAGAATTTTGGCTCTTGTATTCAGGTACGATATGTTTCATTTGTGCCACTGTCTTCATGTCATCGTATTGTGTAGTGGTTTCTATCAGTTCGTCAATGGCTTTGCTGACGCTGTTGTAGTCGTATTCACGTACACGGGCAATACATATCTTTGGGTTTGTAGTGGATATGGTCTTTTCTTTGTCATTGATCACCTCTTCGTAGAGCTTTTCACCAGGTCGTAGTCCTGTATATTTAATCTCTACATTTTTTGCGCCGCTAAGACTGATCATGCGTTTAGCCAGATCTGCTATTTTTACAGGTTTACCCATGTCAAAGGCAAAAATCTCTCCACCATGACCACTTGTCCCAGCTTCTAATACTAAAGCACAGGCTTCTGGGATAAGCATGAAATAACGTATAATATCAGGGTGCGTTACGGTTACTGGCCCACCATTTGCTATCTGTCTCTTAAAGAGAGGAATGACCGAACCATTTGATCCAAGTACATTACCAAAACGAGTCGTCACGAACTGTGTTACGGCATCGCCCATCTTTCCGTCTTTGATGGCTTTGTCTAAAGACTGGACATATATTTCACAGATACGTTTTGAGCACCCCATGACATTTGTGGGATTAACGGCCTTGTCGGTAGAAATCATTACAAATTTCTTTACACCGTATTTCACCGACAAATCAGCAATGATCTTTGTGCCTTGAATGTTGTTCTGTACGCTCTCTGCAGGGTTATCTTCCATCATCGGTACATGCTTATACGCCGCGGCATGGAACACATAATCGGGGCGATGGTCGCTGAATAGCTGTTCCATGCGTTTTTGTTTACAGATAGAGGTTACAATTGTCTCAGTTTTGATTTCCGGCCATTGTTTTGCCATCATAAGACGAATATCGTGCTGCGGGGTCTCGGCTTGGTCGATAAGGACCAGTTGGTGAGGTTTGTAAGATGCTACCTGTTTCACAATCTCGCTCCCTATACTACCTGCTGAGCCAGTAATCAGAATGGTCTTCCCACACAGTTGCTCCTCAATGCCGTGCATGTCAATGGAAATCTCGTCACGAGGCAGCAAATCTTCGATGCTCACTTCCTGTAGATGTCGTGAATTCTTACTGTTGTCAATGTTTAGGTCGAGTCCTTTTGACATGAAAATCTGTACTCCGCTTTCCAGCAATAGCTCTTGCAATTGGTTGTCGTTTCGGAAATCCTCATTACGAAGTGGCGATATCAAAATCGCTTTGATTTTGTTTTTCTCGATATGTTTTTTCAATTCTTCATCAGGTGAATAAACCTTTTCGCCCATGAGTCGTTGGTGGGCAAAGGTCTTATCATGACTGATAAATCCCTTTAACAAGAAGCGAGTCGGCTTTTCATTACGAATGGCTTTGGCTAGCATTACCCCGCCGTCTCTTACTCCATATATAAGAGCTGGAAGAGCTTTGCTGTTCAAGAATACAGTATCGTAGATGGTTTTTACCAAAACTCGTACTGCGCACATTAGCACCGTAGCCGTCATACCCATCACGACCACATGGTTGCCACCAAGCTTGAGAAAAGAAGTTGTGTCCCATTTGAACATCCATCGGTGCAGAAAGAACGCTAATAGGGTACCTAGTGCCATCGCATAGACAATACGTTTTAAATCTGAAAACGATGAGTAGCGGATAATGCCCGAGTAGGTGTGAAAAATTCTGAAACTAATGAGGTAGAGTGCCAAATAGAGTATCAGTGTGTATGTTAAAGGAACCACATTAGCCAATGTCTCCACACCACGGCTATACAACCAGAAACTGTATAGTCCAGCAAAATAGACTATCAGACTGTCAAGGAGTATTAAAGCCCAATAGGGCAGTGACTTCTTGTCGAAATACCAGGTGAATAATTTTTCTATAAAGTTTTTCATCCTTTCATACCCTTGAAAATCTCCTTCACGATTCTTTCCGCATCCTCGTCAGTCACCCATGGTCCGCTAGGCAGGCACAGTCCAGCCTCGAACAGCGACTCAGATACACCGTTCACATAAGCAGGAGCGTCCTTAAATACTGGTTGCGTGTGCATTGGTTTCCATAATGGGCGTGACTCTATACCCATGGCATCTAGATGGAGTCTCACATTCTCCACTATTTCAGAAGGAACGCCATTCCTTCTTGACGCATGTGTAAACGTAATGGTGTTCAGCCAATAGTTGGCATCATGGTCAGGAGTTGGGTTAACGTGAACTGTTACCTCATCGGTGTCTTTCAACAATTCTACATACTTGTCGCAGAGATGTTTGTGGTGAGCAATGTGTTCATTAGCAATGGTCATCTGTCCTCGTCCGATACCCGCACAGATGTTACTCATACGGTAGTTATAGCCAATCTCTTTATGCAGGTAATAAGGCATGGGCTCACGGGCTTGAGTGGCGTAAAATGTGATTTTGCGTTTAGCTTCCTCGTCGGGGCAGATCAATGCACCGCCGCCGCTGGTGGTAATCATCTTATTGCCGTTGAAACTCATGATTCCCATCGTACCAAAGGTTCCGCAAATCTGGCCTTTATATTTCGAACCAAATGCCTCTGCAGCGTCCTCTACCACAGGAATCTCATAACGGTTGGCAATCTCCATGATTTCACTAATGCGTGCGGGCATGCCATAGAGATAAACGGGTATGATGGCCTTTGGCTTATGTCCAGTCTTTTTGATACGGTCCTTGATAGCTGTTTCCAGTAATTCTGGATCCATATTCCATGAGTCTTTCTCTGAGTCTACAAACACAGGTGTTGCCCCCTGATAGGTCACTGGGTTAGCCGATGCAGAGAAAGTGAACGATTGGCAGATAACTTCGTCGCCTGACTTGATACCCAGATGAACAAGAGCAAGATGGATGGCGGCAGTACCTGCTGATAGCACGACGACTTTTTTATCTTCGCCAACGAAGTGTTCCAAGTCTTCTTCAAAAGCATTTACATTCGGGCCGAGGGGTACTACCCAATTGGTATCGAATGCTTCTTGAATGTATTTCATCTCGTTGCCCGACATATGAGCCAGACATAAATAAATCCTTTTTGATGCAGACATAATAATGTTGTTAAAAAATAGTTTTAAGTTTCGTGTTTATTAATCTTTTTGAGTTTACCTGTTAAAGGGCTAGAACTAGAAATCCATGGCCATTTTCGATGATTCTTCCTCCGACAGTTCTGTCACATGTGTACTCATGACGCGATACACTCGCTGGCACATGTTCAGCACCGTTGGGCGGTGGGTGGTTACGATACATGTCTTGTTGGGCTTCTGTTGGATGATGTTACGCAGCACCTGTCGCTCTGTCGTTACATCGAGTGCAGATGTGGCTTCATCAAGCAGCAAAATGGGTGCGTCTCTTAAAATGGCGCGGGCAATGGCAATGCGTTGAGTCTGACCTTCTGAGAATCCTCGTCCCCGCTCTCCAATTTTACTATTAAACGTATCTGGCATTTTTTCAATGAAGTCCCATGCACGGGCTATTTTCAGCGCCTCAACGATTTCCTCGTCAGTAGCATCCTCTTTGGCCATGCGCATATTTTCGGCAATTGTTCCAGAGAGGATAGTGTTGCCCTGGGGTACATAGGAGAAGAGATGACGGGTGTCGGCATTCAAGGGTACCTCCAAACCATATTTCGTTTCAATTACGGCATCGCCTGTCTCCGGTCGTATTAAGCCCAGAATGAGTCGAAGCATGGTGGTCTTGCCTTCACCCGAAGGACCAACAAGAGCAACAATCTCGCCGGGATTCGCCTCAAAGTCGGAGTCTGTAATCACACGCTTGTTCTCCAGATAGGCGAAATTCACGTTGCGCATACGCACAGTAAAGCCGTCGTCGATATACTTGTCAAGTTCAGAGCTCTTTGGAATGTGCACTTCTTTTGGCAGTTGTACAATCTCTCGTACACGGTGTGCAGACACAGAACTGTTAAGGAACCCTGGAATAATGCCCAACAATCCGTTGAACGCACCAGCTAATGCAGACCGTTGCTGCATGAACAGCGTCATAGTACCATAGGTAATGGCATGTGTCCATAACAACCACAAACAATAGCCAAATACACTGAACTGTACCAACATTCCAACGATGCTCAAATAGATGTTTGTCTTAATTTGGAACATATTGTACTCCAGACTCAGATCCTTGAACCTTCGCTGCCACCATTTCAGTTTTCGGCTATATTGGTCTTGAATGCCAAACGACTTGATCGTGTCAAAATTATAGAATGTTTCCACCTCAAACGTCATTACCTCACTACTCATCGCACGTACTTTTTTTCCGTATTCTCGCTGTTTCTTTATGACGAAACGTGAGGCGGCCAGCATAAATGGTGCACTGGCAAAGGCTAGGGCCGCCATGATTTTGTCATAGTGCCAGATGACGATAAAAGTGGCGATGAACTGATACATGGCAATGATAATGGACGGTAGCCAGCTAATAGCATTTCCGCTCACCGTACCGATATCTCCCGTAAAGCGGTTCAGCACGTCACCACTTGGGTAACGATTGATTTCTTTCCAGTCAGCATCAATAATCTTGTTGAAGATATCCGCCTGAATGTCGTTATTGATATAAATTCCCAGTTTGGTGGTCACACGGTTTAGAATACTACCGAACACCAGCCCGAAAATCGAACTGCCTACAGCAACTGCCACCAACACCCACAACTTAGATGTCTGGTATCCTGTTATGATATCTATCAGATATTTACCTGCAATACTGCCCACAAGTCCCATCGAGGTGCTGAAGATACCCAGAATGATATAAAAGAGGATAGCCCCCTTATATCTCTTTGAGTAAGTGAATATCCAACGCCAGTCATCCCAGATTTCCCGGAATGTACCGTCGCGCCATTTCATAATCAGTATATCAAGCGACTCGAACGATGTCTTAGAGCCTCTGTATTGTTGTTCTTCTCTATCTCCAATCATGATTTTGGTTTCCTGTTTTCTTTCCCGATAACATTCTTATCTTTCCCATTTTACTATTCCATATATTCTTTTGATCAGTGGGCGCAGGGGAACCAATCTAATCCATACCTTCTCAAAGAACCACCACCATTTGTCTTCTGGTCCTACCCATACACCTTTTCGTCTTACTTTCTTTACAATGGCAAAGATTTGTTGGCCCGATACATTTCGTTCTATTTCTGTTTGTCCGTCTCCTACAATGTCATATCCGTTTTCCCTTACACGGTATATGCGGTGCATTACAAACTGCCCATTCAGTCGTTGGTAGAACACCATATCACCCCGATGAAGGCTCCTTTCCGGCTTCCCGAAAAGAATCATGTCGCGATGGTGTACAAGAAATGGTGCCATGCTACTGCCTGCCACTAACAGGTTTACATCTTTCCCCTCCTCTACAATTCCCCGGAGAGCCGACACATATGCATTAGTATTGATTTCGCGCATCAAACCTAATTATGTACACCTTACCCCTTTACTCTCATTTTCAACTCTACCCCGTTATCGCTATTCAGTTTTTACCATTAAATGGTTCCATGGTAGCACTTCCTTCATGGACTATGCCATCACGTTTTAATACTGTCAGAATGGTATAATAGAAAACTTTCAAATCGGTCTTGAATGAAACATGATCCACATACCAGACATCATACTCGAATTTCTGTTTCCAACTGATGGCATTCCGACCATGGCATTGTGCCCATCCTGTAATACCTGGTCTTACCTCATGGCGGCGAGCTTGTTCGGGGGAATATAGAGGGAGATATTGTACTAACAATGGACGGGGGCCAATTAATGCCATATCACCTTTTAACACATTAATAAGTTGTGGCAATTCATCGAGAGAGGTTGATCTGACGAATTTCCCGACGGGTGTGAGACGCTGCTCATCAGGCAAGAGATTGCCGCTCTCATCACGTTCGTCAGTCATTGTTTTGAACTTTATCACTTTGAAAATCTTCCCATTCTGTCCCGGTCTTTCCTGTAAGAAAAAGGCTCCAGCTCCACGATTAACGCAAAGGAGCCATATCGTGACCAAAAATAAGATAGGTGAGAGGCAAAGCAATGCCACAAATGACAAACAGAAACCTATCAACCTTTTGAGATGTTTTTTATACATAATGAAAGAATGCTGACCTTAATGGGAATGATAAGCTCTAACTAACTTACCGGTCTGAGTGTACCGTTCTCGTCCCCGTCTCCGTTAAATACATCTTCAGAAGTGCGTTCCAAAGATCTCGTTGCTCATATTTTTCCTCTATTATTCTGCGGGCATTACCAGCCATACGTTTTACCTCAACGGGATGTTCCACAAAATATCGCATGGTTTGATATAAAGCCTCTGTATTCTTTGGTTGTATGATTCGACCGTTCAGTCCGTCTTTGATAACTTCGTTACATCCGTTGATGTTAGTAACAATCGATGGAAGCCCCATGCTGCCAGCTTGCAGTACTACATTGGGGAATCCCTCTCTATAGCTAGGGAACACCAATGCATCAGCAACGGCAAGGAAGGGACGCACGTCTTTTTGGTACCCCACATATTCTACGCTGTCACTATTTTTGAAATAAAACTCATCTTCTTTCTCCAGTGGGTCTAGTTCCGATTCGAATGGGCCAACCAAAATCAGTTTTACTTTGGTTTTCTCGTTTTCGTTGTTATACTCTTCATCAAGTTTTCTCATACAGGCAGCTAATTCGCCCATCCCCTTGTCCCTAACGATTCTGCCAATGAAGACAAATCTGAAAGTATTGTCATTCAATGTGGGATAGTCGCGAGAGGAATAGTAGTCTGTATCAATGCCGTTGATATTACCGTTGTGAACCACATGTAGTTCTTTCCCCGTGATATGATCTTCCTTCAATGTCCTCAACACACCATTACCTTCAGGAATCACTTTTGTCGCGCAGAAACATGTCACACGCTCTATCATTTTTAAAATGAAGCGCAACAGTCCGGTTGCACCTTGGTATCGCAGTCCTGTAACCAAATAGATACGGCAAGGGACATGTGTAATCTTCCCTGCCAACATAGACAGAAAACTTCCCTTGGGAGTGTTGGCATGGATAATATCTGGTTTCTCTTTTTTGAAGAGTCGAACTAACTGCCACAGACATTGCCAGTCGGCTTTTAATGAAATCTCGCGGTGCATGGGAATCTCTATTGTCTTAATGCCTTCTCGATTACCCACTTTTTTTAGCAATCCCGTGTCAGCTGAGATGCCGGTTACTTCGAAATGCTCATTCAAGTACTTTAATTGCCCTTTCAACAGCATGTCCAGGCTTATATCTGATGTTGTAATTCTAAACAGTTTTTTCATACTATTTTAAGTGCTAAACTCTCAACTCAAAACCATCCTCTCAGCCCTAACGTTCTTTTTTTACTTTACAAGGATTCCCAAATGCAATGACACCATCGGGTATATCTCTGATTACTACAGAACCGGCACCAACGACAGCCCATTTCCCTATCTTGATACCTGGTATTACTGTTGTTCCTGCACCGACCCAAGTGCCTTCGCCCACTTGGACGTTCCCACAAAGAGTAGCATGTGGAGAGATGTGAACATAGTCGCCAATATAGCATTCATGGTCGATCGAGACTCCAGTATTCACAATGCAATGCTTGCCAATGGAGGTTCCGCAGTTGATAATGGCTCCAGGCATTACTACGGTACCCTTGTCTATAGTTGCATTTGGAGAGGTGATTGCTGATGGATGAATTGCTGTACCATAATCGATATCACCAATCTTCTCGGCCAGTAGTTTCCTGATGGCATTGTTACCAATGCTGAAAATGAGTGGTTGCTCCCCATGATACTCATGTGAGACAGGATAGCCATCCAGTTCATGAATATTTGGGTTGTCATCGAAAAGCTCCTCAACAACAACATCATTGGCATTTATGATGTCGATAATCACCCGTGCGTGACCACTTGCTCCGTATAAATACATAGCTAGTTGTTATTTGATAATATTCATGTAGAAAGTAAATGCATAGAATGCGATGAGAGCTAGCCCCAACATACGTTCATGATTCTGCCAGAATCGTTCTTTCATAAAAGGATATATAAGCACTAATGGCATGATGAACCAAGAAATCTGAGCGAAACGGTTGGAATATGCGGCACGTATCACAAGAATCCAAAACGCATTCGTGGCAAGATACATGTTGTAAATCCAATGATAATACTCATCCTTGTAGTTCCGTTTAAAAATAAAGTAATAGCCGACACCTACTGCTAAGGCACTGTAAAAGATAAAATCCCAACGGAAAGTGGTTGAGACAATCAGACCCTCCGAACGCATGACGTCTTCAGTTTTGGTTAGGTAACTACTGAATCGTTCGTCTCCTGCCATTATATTAAGTCCTGCCAATAGGTTTTGTATGGTGTTTCCCGCAAAATAAGAAACAATAACACATAATGCCCAACCAGATAAATAATAATAGCTGTTTTTTATGAACCAGGCAAGTGCAGCACAGCCTATCATTAAGTATACCGACGTATGTAATCCCGCGGCACACAACGCTATGGCAATCATGAGCGGAATGTTGTTGGCATACGTAATGGCCAGAATGAAAACAGATGCTCCCATTCCGTTTCGGACACCATTAATGCCATATGTCCAGAATGTGAACATACAGAAGACAACGAGTAGGGGGATATAATAATAATGTTTAAAAATGCGATTCATAGCTACCCACAAAGAACCAACATAAACAGCTGCGCATAAAGTGAAAAAGGCATGGATGTCACTGTATTTGGCAAACCATTTGAAAACGGATGTAAAAAGCCATTCACTTCCAATTTCCCATCTAATCTTAATTCCTGATTGTAATCTATGAAACTCAGAAGCATAATTTATAGTATCGCCAAAGACTCCGCTGATAGGTCTCATTCCCATATAAAAAATGAGAAGAACTGAAATGATAAATCCCCATCCCGCATTCAAGGAGGCTATTTCTTTTGTTAGAACGCTTCCTACATAGCATTGCCATAGTGCAATCAATATCATGATTAATATGGCATAGTCAAAATATGTGCCGTATGATTGTAATGGAACCCAATTGAACATTTCTATTGCGATTATAAAGATTGATAAATACCTTCGTACTTGTTGATGGTTGCTGATATGTCGAAGTCCAAAGCCCTATTGTAACAGGCCTCTGCGGTTTTCTGATAAAAGCTTTTGTCGTGACTCAGTTTTGTTAGTACATCAGCCAACTCTCTTTCGTTTTGGTGCTCAAACAGTATACCTGCTCCTTCTGTTATTTCTCTAAGACCATCTACGTTACTGGCAACAAATGGTTTCCCGACTGCCATGCCCTCGATGCTGGATAGTGAGAGACCTTCATAATGTGAGGACATGACAATGATATCAGATGTCTTAAGAATTTCAGGAATATCTGTTCTTATGCCTAGAAAACGAACACTCTCAGAAACATGCATTTCCTCAGCTAATTTTTTCATGAGTGCAAGACGTTCGTTGTCACCGCCCACCAACCACAATTCGTATTGGTGCTTTGGTAGAAGCGCCATGGCTTTGATAAGTGTGTCCTGATCTTTTTGGGCTCGGAATGCTGCTATCATAGTGATGACAACTCTATCTGAAGGGTGCATACCTTCAATAGGTTTAGCCAGCTGAAAACGTTTCAGGTTGATTCCATTATAAATGGTATGAACGCGTGCTTTCGTATGGGATAGATATGTCTTCAGATTCTTATTTGCTTGGTCGGAGATGCAGATAACGTGCTCATATTTATTATACATCCATCTGTCAATAGGTCTGAACCATGCCCAGTTCCTTCGCCTGTTAGTTGTATTATGTTCCGTTGTCACCAGTTTGGTTTTTACAAACAGATTTGCAACTGCAGCATAAAACTGTGGGGTTGTGTTATGGGTGTGTACAATGCCATAGAACCTCATCACCCTCATCAGCTTGAAAATACAGCGCGGACTGTACATAGAGTGTCCGAAACTATAAATCTTACATCCAGTCTCTTCCAATTGTTTCTTAAATGGGGTTTCAATGCCGTCGAATAGGGCGACATCTGCTTCATATCCGTCTTTTCTGAGACCGGTTGTAATGTCGATGACTAGTTTCTCGGCGCCACCAGTACGTAGTGATGTAATCACGTGGAGAATTTTCATACCGATTGATATAGTTTTCCTTGTCTGACTTTTTTCTTGTTTACTAGGTACAATACACATCCAGGCAGAAAGCACAGTACGGTCAGCCATGCCATGGGCGACTCTAAGACAAATCGTTTGTTGCCGCTTCTGATGGAATGAGAAACAAAGTGAATATTATCCATTACTTTCCGCTTCCATGACTTGGTCTGCTTCATGTCGAATTTCCTGAGAAAGGCAAATCCGCGTGGATTGTTCCAGTACTGTTTCCACATACCGCGACTCGAACCGTCATCTTGATAATCAACAATAACAAGTATGTCATTGGTTGTCAACAACTCGTAGTCGGCATCGATCAAGTTGTATTTATATGCCAAACCTACATACTTTTCATCTTTGAAGATTGGATATTCAGGATAAGACTTGATTATGTCGGTACGGTAGACCAGTTTCTTGTCACCACTGCCATGATGCTCCTCATAATAAGCCCTGAGAGTTGTGGCTTTCATGTTTTCATCAAAAGCGTTGCCAATAACCTTTCCGTCTTCAGTGGCATCCAGTCCAATGATTCCGGCATATTTATCAGAACCTTTTTCTTTCCAGAATGTGACAATCTTCTCTACGGCATCATCGGGCATAAAGTCATCGGAGTCGATGCAGGTATTCAACTCAGTGACTATATTTTTGTATGCAGTGTTATGAGCTCCGTGCATACCTTGGTTTTCCTGATAGATATACAGAATCTCAAAGCCATTGTCTTTTTTCTGCCAGTTCTCTATCAGTTCATGGGTATTGTCTTTTGAACCGTCATCAACAATGAGCCATAGAAAGTCTTTGCAGGTTTGCCTACAAAGACTCTCGTAAGTCCTTCCTATGGTATGTGCACGGTTATAGGCAGGAGTAAAGACAGTGAGCGTTTTCATTTGCGAATAATATATTTTCGTAAGAGTCGTCCAACTTTTAGCTTCCATTGTTGGCGTTTATTTAGCCACGACATTGAGTACCAATGGATGCTACGGGTGTTCTCTGTGAAAGATATTCTGCCTGTTAGTGTGTCCATCGGGCAGAAATAATCGGATGCAAATATGGTAGTATTAGCAATGGTCTGTGTCCTCCCATTCTTTACAAGGCCGTGTCTTTTTAAAATGTCTGTCACCATGGGAATCATGGTGTAGCGATTCATGTTGCCATCTGCATCGTAGAAATGGAGTTTTTCGAATCCTTCAAGAATCTCTTTGTAAAGAGGTAACTCTTTCGGTGCAGCCAGTCCTAATCCTGGTGCAATCATGTGCTCACCGGTGTTACTGGCAGTTTCCCATCCCATAAACGCTCCATTCTCGATAAGGTCGTCCATTCGTTTGACGACTTCAACATCTGTATCGAAATATACTCCTCCATAGTGAAACAGGATCCAAAATCGGGCATAATCGCTTACGAAAGCATATTTTTTTGCTTCGTACGCGTCTTTCGTATAGGGAATCCGATTGACGTCGAAGTTGTCCTCATTCCACTCCTTGATTTCATAGTCAGGAAAAAAAAACCTCCAGCTATCAATACACTTGATGGCAGATTTGGGAAGTGGGTTGCGACCGAACCAACAGTAATGTATCGTCTTGGGGGTCATTTCCTTTCTTTATATCCGATAATAAATTCAGCAAATGGTAGTTTGCTGATGAGCCATACAATGGCATAGCTAATCATTGTTGTCAGCACCACTGTCATTACAATTTGGGCAATGCAGCCATAACTCTGAATAAAGTCCATTCGCCACAAGATGTGGCGCATGATGAAAATATGTACGAGGTAAATGCCGAAACAACAATTGCTGAACTTCTCCAATAAAGGAAAGTACAAATAATTGGTATACTTTTTTGCAACAAGGAACCAACCTGCAGCCATCATCGCCGTAAAGATACAGAGATACCAAAACCACTTATAGAAATCAATATCTATGTGAAAGCTCTTCAGGAAGGTGGCAATCGCAATGGGAATTAAAAACAACAGACTCATTATGACTATAGAGAGATGGTTGGCATATTTCTTTAAATAATAGCCCAGAAGGAAGTAACCAGCATAGCCGGTAAAGTAGTATAGCATGCCAGTTCGACTTTCGTTTATATTTAAGATGTCATTCAGCATAGGGAAAAAGAGTGTGATTCCCCATACTCCTAACACAAACTCCAACTCATGCTTTGAAGCCTTTTCCAACCAGGGCGTTATAATAGGAGCTAACAGATATAGCCCCGTCAAAGTATACATAAACCAAAGTATGCTATTCCCTTGGGTACTGAATGGAATAGATAGAACTTTTAAAGGAAGTGCATCCCATGAGAGTTGCCCATTGTGGATTTTAACAAGAAGATAAAAGATAGTCCAAAAAAGTGTTGGGAACAAAATTTTAGACAACCGCTTTTTCAGAAAATCTTTGTGCGACATTCTTATTGGCAAGAGCAAGGCTCCACTGACCATGAAAAAAAGCCCAATTCCTGGAGCAGTAAGCATGCTAATGGACGAGAGAATATAGCTGTTGTCTCCGATGTCGGGCATGGGTGAGTGCATGATGATAATCATCAGGCAGGCTAATGAACGCAATACATCTAAATAGACGATTCTCTCTCTCTTCATACTAATAATTGGTCCAGTTTTTGGATTTCTTCCATATTCCCATAATCATGAAGTTGCAGGTAGTTTGCCAGACAACCTAGTCGGGAAGGGGAGCTGATTGCCTGGACAATGCTTTTGGCACATTGCTCGTTGTCAAGTGGTACAATTATACCATCAATACTATTTTGAACTTGGCTTTTGGCAGTAGGATAGTCAGTTACAATGATGGGTTTGCATAGCATCTGGGCCTCTCGTACTGTCACTGATTTCCCTTCATAACGAGAGGGTTGGACATAAACATCGCATGCTTTAATGTAAGGGTAGGGATTGGTCTTCTTTCCCAACAAGATCACAGAGTCTTGCATACCGGATTCAACTATCTTCTGTCTGATTCTAGCCTCGTCGGCACCAAACCCAATGATGTACCACCGAAGTCTAACTTGAGAATTGAGAATTGAGAATTGAGAATTAATCCTTTTACAAATATCAGGAACATTATCGTAGTTTTTAGGATAAGAGAAACGACCTACTGAAAGAAAATTGATGATTCCTTCCGTTTTAGGCATCTCTTTGCGTATTTGTGCCTCGGATATCTCCTCTGCACGATTCTTGACAAAGGCTGGCGAAAGGATGTTCTCTATCAGCACAATCTTATCCTCGAGAGAAGGAAATACCTGGAGGAATGTTCGTGTTACATCTGGCGAGATGGATACTATATGGTCGTACTTGCTCCATACGGGCAATTCTAGTTCTGGATTTACGTCAATATGGGTGTAGTCGGTGTGTATCCAACAGACTTTTTTCTTTGCACGGATTTTGTTGAGTACTATGTTATGAGGCATCAAGAAGCTGATAGCCATATCGTATTCTGTCCTCGGGTTGATATCAGGAAGGAAGGGCTCCACATCGCTAAAAATGTAATGAAGGACGGCCGCATTATCGATGGGCTTCTTCTTATGTGCATACCGTTTGTGTTGTACACGAGCCTTCAGTCGTCCCCACACAATACCGTAAAATCCCTTTCGCAGGGCCTCTTTCATAGGCCGCTCAATATAGGAATATGCAGGAATCTCGGGTAACAGGTTCACCTGTTTGGGAATATACTGCATCAATTCGCCCTGATGACTGTAGATGAAAAGGTCTACATCATATTTCGTATAGTCAATAGCCTGTAACAGACCGATGAGACTCATCTCTGCCCCACCAATCTCCAGATAATGAATAGCTATGAATATACGAGGTTTCATGTTTCAAACCGTGGCGAGAACACAAATGTTAAATGCCTCATTAATTGAGCATACAAGCAAGCCGTTCCTGTATCTACTCTGAATAACTGACGGAATAGGCTTGCTTGCCTGCTGCTTGGTACTTCATGATGGTGAAACTGGCAATTGTTCCTTTCTTTGTATAGCGGGTGAGGGCTTCACTATCACTTGTCAGTGTAAATCCTGCTTCCTCAATTTGTTTCTTCAGGTAGTTCACGTTCTCTTCAGAAAATACATCCACAGACAATGTGCCATCATCTGAGCTATATGAGATAACACTGCTGGATTTTGTATCCGAGACAGATGTTACCCTGTTCATATGATCCATCGTCACGCCTTTAAAAAATGTGCGCATAACTGTGGATTTTCCTCCGCGGAACTTGTACCCCCGTTTCTCAACAGCAGCTTTTACACCTTCCAGATTCTCAGGTTTTGACAATTCCATCATCTCACTCACTGTCAGAAATGATTGTCCTTTCTGCTCTTGGGCAGAAATGGTCAGACAGCTGTATACAGCTATCATTAACAGTATAAATATCTTTTTTTCCTTCATCGTTAGATATAGGGTTTATGGTTGGTGATATATGGTTTTAGCAAGATTGTTAGAGCTTTGCATGTTCGTAAATCTCTCAATCCGAAACTGTCCATTATTTCTTACTCAAAGCTCTCAACTATACTCTTAACACTTATCCCGAAGCACTTTGCTTTCCTCTCTCGGAGTTGTAATGGTTCGTGGTGCCTATGGTCGTTAAGTCATCTGCTTATGTGGATGCAAATCTTGTTTTTAGTTTTATTTTACAAATGAAACTTATGGGCATACTTCTTCCTTGCTCTCCCATCAAATGAAAGGGCAAAAAGCAAATACACGTATCCCATTGATTTGCACCACTTTAGGAAACTCTTACATTCCGCAGTACGTTGTCAACGTAGATTTATGCTGCAAAGTTACAAAAAAAAGGAGTGAAATGCAAAAGGAAAGCGCGCTTTCTTTTCATTTCCGAGTGTCAAGTAAGTTCGGTGAAGCAAAAAATACGAAATACGATAGTAGAATAAATAATAGTAATGTTTTACTGATGCCAAAGCTCTCCCTAACGTGTTATTATTGTCAATCTTGTTTGGTTTTGATGACAAGTACACTGTATTTTTTATGTCTGAGTCTCTGTGTCTATGAGCCTAAAACAGTTTGTTTTGATGGCAAAAAAACAACTTTCTTGTACTGAACTCACTCGTTAGCGATAGGCGCAGCGTACTTCAGGCAGGAGATGCCGTGCATAAAACTTTGTACCTCTAAACCTTCAATACCTTCAATAGGGAAACTCTTCTACAGCTTCATGTGCAGCTTGTTGGCAAATTGTAGCGACATCATTGTCTACTGGTACCCTTCCATATTTTGTTCGCAGGGTATTGCCAATAACACACGTATAATAGACAGGAGCTATAAGTGATTCAAACCAAGTACATCCAGCAACGTACCTTCCTGCTCCAAAGTCTAAATGGTAACCATCACGAGTGAGGTCTAGAGGTGGATTGTTCACGCTTGTGGCTCTTAGCTTTTGTATAGCCATCCCAGAAGGGATTACAACGTCAAGATTACTTTCTTTTACAGCTTCATCTACAGATGTGCATATGGCGTTGTACATGGTCGTTTGATTTTGGTTATAATTAGAGAAACCAGAGTGAGTAGACTCAGAGCCATATGCCCAGGTCATCTGCCAAGCTATTACCGAATGAGGTAACTGACGTCGAACAAACACAATGAGCGAGTCCAGATATGGTTGATATGTATAGTATAATCCTGAATACTGTGACACTTGTTGCATCACTACAATATCCCATTGATCATCGGAAAGTGCATCGGAAAAGGACTTTTTCCCTTTTTTTGAAAAAGACCTTCCACCCTCCGAAGTATAGTAATTATATACATTGTCATATTGTAGTGCGTGGTTATAGTGATATTGTAGAGATGCTCCACCTACCACAATTTTCGCTATTTTTACATAAGAGAGTCCTGCATGGGCAATTAAGCCTGGCAGATATGTCATTCCATCGTCAGTAAAGCTATTTCCAATTGCAAGAATCTTAAGACTATCTGTAGGGGTTTTGTCTGGCAATACTTTTTTTGTGGAGCCATTGCCATCCATATCACGCGTAGAATTTGGGATGGTGTCGTTCTTTTCTGCAACTTGTTCTTCCAAGTCATCAATCATAGAGTGATGATTAGAGCAGGAAAGGCATAGAGCCATTATTGATGCCAATAATAATTTAATTATCATGTGTTGTTAAAAGATAATCTGCCTTGAGATATAGCTATTATAACGCATCATGTAATAATGTGACTGCAAAAGAATAATGGAAATACAACTATTATTTCTGCGAATTCTTGTGAATGCAAACTGGCAATAGATCCTTTTGCGCAGTGACATGAGGAAGGAACTTCTTCATCAAAGGAATAATAATCAGATAAGATAAGATCATCAATAAAGTGATGAAAAGGAAAGAAAGGTTTTTAGATAAATTCATCAAATTAAAGACCCATAAAAATGGAACCATAAGTATTTTATGGGACACTAATATCATGATAGAATATCTGCCCAGATATGATATGATAGGGAGCCATTTAATGACTTTTGATATATATAAGATTCCTATAGAACCGAGAATACCACTCATATATACATGAAATATTGGCATTGTGTAACTATTAGTTCTGTAATTTACATCCCCATCGGTAAGCCAATATACTGTAAATATACAAAACAAAATAATTAACATACTATATTTGTCACATTTGTTAGGAACCAAAAACTTTGTATATTTCCTTAACAAAAAGCCTAATGAGAAGAAAGGAAGAGCTGTGAGTGATGTGTCAATAAACGCAGGTACATTTATGTCATAATACCCCAAATAATAGCCAAAAGAACCGAAAAAAATGATGAGTAAACATAAAACGATTATTCTAGCTTTCGGAAATAAACCAGAAACTAGAAAAATAAGATAAAAGAGTAAATTGTTAATAAACAAGCACCAAAGGAACCAAATGGGTCTATTATTCAGACATTCTTCTTTGGTTATAAAATAAAATGGTAAATCCCAACTGATTACTTTACGTATCTCATATTGCTGAAGCCAAGTTAACTGTACAGATGTAAGAAAATAAAAGAACAAGAAAGGTATTAAAAGCTTATTTGTTTTTCGTATCTCAAAATCCCAAAAGCTATCATAGGTTTTAAAAAACAGACCGGAAAGTAGGAAATACAGAGGCATTCTAAATGTTCTAAGATACGGATCTATTCCACAATGGACACCAATTTCGGACTCAAGGTGATGAATAAGCACTAGAATAATACAGAATCCTTTAGCCAAGTCAACGAAGCCAATCCTGTCTTTTTCATCTCTTTTCTGAAAAGAAGACATTATATGTCCAAACGACTTTTCCAACTTTAGGTTCACCTAATTATTAATCAATTGATAGAATTTTTCTATTTCTTCAGGATTGCCTTTTTTCTCTTGCTTTTGATAATTAACGATGTCGTTATAAAGTCCTTTGTCCTTAAGTAGCTTTTCGATAGCATCGGCAACGGCAACCGGGTCTTGTTTTACTACAAGTCCGTTTTTTCCTGGTACCATTTGATTGTAGACAGCATCAAACTCGGTGGTGACAACTGGGGTGTTTAGAATGCGTGCTTCAGCGATAGACAAGCCATAACCCTCATGGCGGGATGTCTGCACATAGAGTGTGGCATCCTTGATATAAGGGTAGGGATTCGGTGTCGTCCCAAGCAGGATGAACACGTCCTCCAGCTGGTTCTCCGCAATGAACTTTTCCATCTCCTCTTTGTATGTTCCTCGTCCGATGGCATACCACTTGAACTTTATTCCGCGGTCTCGTAAGATACGGCAAGCTTCTAGAGAAATGTCGTAGCCTTTTTGCGGCTTGTTCAGTCGGGCAATCGTAAGCAATGAGGGTATCGACTTGTCTATGCGATCTTCTTGTTCTGCCTCCGCCATTTTATGAATAAACCCCGCATCGAGCATATCCCAGAGCACTAGTATTTTTTGACTAAACTGCGGGTAAACTTGGGTGAAGACATCATAGGCCGAGTTAGAAACGGTTACAATATGATCAATAGCGTGGTAGAAACGTTCTTGGAATTGGTGGTTAATACCAGTTGGCCGATAGCTTACGTTTACCCATGCCCATTTCTGCTTAGCGTGTACCTTATCTACTACATAGAAAGTGGGAAGTCCTTGCGCGTATCCTATAGCAATATCATACTTCATGGTATTTTCGGGAATACACGGAAATACATGTTTCCAATATAAGCGTGCTTTGTCCATGTGGTAGGTGGTTCCGCGTCGAATAGCGATAGAATACTTTATCCTTGCCATTAATTTCTTGATGTCAAATGAAAGCAGCTGTTCGACAAATCCTTTTTCCAAAAATGTCGTATACTCGAAAGGAGGAAGCAGATTCACCTCCTTAGGGATATACCTTTCAAACTCTCCCCCATACTTAAACAATTGGAGATCAACCTCAAACTTTGAGTAGTCTAATACAGAGAGAAAGGTTATCAGACTCTTCTCTGCGCCAGCAGCCACCAGTGACTCAATAGTTATTAATAATCTCTTTTTCATTGTTTTCTATTTTTATTATTTCCGCAGAATAGTCTTTCTTACCTTCTGAGTAGGTTTTTATTTGCACACAGAACACACTGAACTCACGGAAAATGTTTTTCTGTGTTTTTTGTGGGAGACTTTTTTTGTTGGAGTTGCTATTTAATCTTATCCAACTTTTCACGGAGCAAAGTAGATGAAGTTCCTCTGGTATATGGGAAGTAGACGATATCTACACCAACAGCTTTGAACCGTTCTTCCAATTCTGAGAATAGAGATGAGCCTTTCCAATCATCACCTACAAACATACGGTCGAACTTAACTCGTTCCCAAGCACCATATTTGTTGCGGTCAATCTGTGGAACAACCTCATCAACATAACGAATAGCCTCTACAATGGCTTTGCGCTCCTCGTATGGAACGATGGGCTTCTTGTGCTTATAGGATTCACAAAGCTCATCTGTACTGACTCCTACAATGAGATAGTCGCAGTGTTCTTTAGCACGGCGGAGAATATTCAGGTGTCCGATGTGGAACATGTCGAATACGCCAGTGGTATAACCAATAATTTTCTTTTCCATAATTATGTGTTTTCTATAATATATTGGGCAACATTCTTGCATGAATGCCCTGTCTCGTATGAACCCGTTTGTTGGTTGAAAGCCGCCACTTCCTGTTGGTATCTATCCTTGTCGAACATCTCGATGCACTGGCGGAGGTGTTGGTTGCTCTGACAGATAGGGAAGGGCAGCTCTTTGATGTCGAGATACAAGTTACGGTCTTTACTGGTATATTCCTCTAAGTCGGGCACATACAGCAGACACGGCCGTTGGGTCAAAGCGAAGTCAAAGATAAGACTGGAGTAGTCGGAGATGACGACATCGGCTATATAGAGTAGTTCTTGTATGTCGTCGTAAGCCGTGGCATCAATAATCTGCGGGTTGTCGCCCACCAGCTGTTGTGAGAACGCTCTCAGGTGCGGATGCAACCGAAGAAGAATCATCCAGTCGCCACCCCATTTACGGGTCAGCGCATTGACGAGTAGGTTAAAGTCGATATCATAATATTTCAGGGTGTTATCTTTGCGGAAAGTCGGAGCGTATAGCAGTAGCTTCGTGCTCTTTTTTACACCCAGTTTCGTCTTGATGTCGTTACGAAGTGACAGGTCATCAGAAAAAAGAATATCTTCACGTGGTGTTCCCGTAGGGATGATAGGACCGTCATACCAGAAACTTCGTTTGAAGATCTCCGTGCTGAACTGGCATCCCGAGAGCAAGGCACTTGTCTGTCGGGAATCTCTTTTCGCCATCTTTACATAGTGAGGGGGAAGCGATTCCTCGGCATCGCCCTCTATCATCTTCAGGCGAAGCGAACTATGCCATGTCTGAATATACAATTGTCCTTTCCGTTTTTTATATTGCTCTGTCATCCGGTAGTTTGTTACAAACACCCGACTAGTGCATAGCTCGTAGTAGTAGCGAGGTGACATGTAGCGTACCTTACGTATTCCGACATGTTCATGTTTGTCTGGCTCGGTGAATGCCCACACCACATCCCAGTCGGGATGATGTGTCACGAAATACTCGCTGAGATACTTGGGATTGCAACCATACTGACTGCCATAGTAGCTCATGAAGAAGATCTTCTTTTTCTTCATGGGCATGCAGTTGCATATCCCATTGATGCATTTATATATAAACTCTTTCATTTCTTTTTATGTTGCCCACTGATTGTTATTTCTGCCCACTGAATTCACGGAATGCACTGAAGGTTACTTTTCCGTGTCTTTCGTGTCTTCCGTGGGAGATAAAATATTTCTTCTGTGGAGAATTAAATATTTCTTTCGTGGGTGGGGACTGAAGAGAGGGATTTACCGAAGAAGTGGCTGTAGGCACGGCCACACAGCTGATAAAAAGGCAACAGGCCTGGTGCCTTTCTGGAGAGCAGGTAAACCATGTTCCCACGGAGTGCCCGATGGAGTAGTGGCTGATACCTTTCTTCAACGGTCTTCAGGTGGTTGGCGAACTGCGATTTCACCTCACTGTCGGAAGAGCGTTGTGCAATCATATTAAACTGATAGCACAATTTCCACAGCATAGCTGCCATCGGAAGTTCTAAGTCAGGGTAATGCTTGTGCATAAACCCTAGTCGTTCCTCGTTACCTATCAGCAAGTCCATGTTGCGTAAGGAGAATACCCCTGAGATCCCCCCTTCCCGCTGGCGGTAGTAATAAAGAGGGGTAGGAACCACCCCATAGCGCTTACACTCATGAATGATCCGGTGTTGCCAGAACGAATCCTCGAAGAACTTCCCTTTGGGGAAAGGATACTTTCTAGCGATGTCCGTACGATACAGTTTTCCCCATGCAAAATTCTTCACATAGCTATTCTGTATCAGTTCCCTCATGGCCTCTTCCCTGGAGAGCACAAACGGTGTAGCGTTGGCTTTGACATACCGCTCGTCTAAGAGCAACTGTTTCTCATACGCATAATAGAAACCACCCTGTACCACCTCACAGCTGTAAGCTTTAGCAAAGTCGTAGAGTGTTTCCAGTGCCGCAGGAGCCAGCCAGTCATCACTGTCTAGATAGTAGATATATTCTCCCGTAGCATAGCTTGTACCGACATTCCTGGCATCCGACAGTCCCCCGTTCTTCTTATTCACGATGATGATGTCCGGATGCCGCTTCTGATAATCCTTACAAATCTCCACCGATTGGTCTGTAGAACCATCATTGACAAGAATCACCTCTAAATTCTTTGACTCTTGCGCAAATACCGTGTCCAAACATCTCGGCAGATAGTCTTGGACATTATAGATAGGAATGATGATCGAGATTGTTTTCATTGTGCCGATGATAATAAGTCAGCGATGGGTTGATACGTTTGTACGATACCCCTTTCTACATCACAGTTCATGCATCCCGACCGTAACACAGCCTCAATCCCAATAGCCATTTGCTCAGCTGTCATACCCGTAACGACACCGTTTTTTCGGTGCTGCAGTTGTTCTCTGGCACCGGTAAAGTCTGTTGCCACGATAGGATGACCAAAACAGAGCGCCTCAGCCAGTGTGATGCAGAATCCCTCATGCCGCGACGGTTGCATATAGATATCACAGTCTTTCATATACCCATAAGGATTCGTCTGCGTACCGAGAAAGACGACCTTATCAGCAATACCGTGTTCCCTTGCTAATTGTTCGCAATACGGCTTATCTTTCCCGTCACCTACGAAATACCATTTTACGTCATATCCTTTTTCTATGAGAAGTTTCAAAGCCTCAATAGCTACTCGCTGACCTTTTTCTTCAGAGATGCGTCCTACAGTAAGGATACGTTTCCCTTTATAATCATCCTCATAGGTTGGTCCATTGGAAGCCATATGAATGACTTGCTCTGGCGACACCACATTATGGAACACCTCCGTCTTTTGTGCAAACTGAGGGAACTTTCGGTCGAAGATCTCCTTTCCTGTTTCCGACACGATGAAAATCTTGTCGTATTTCTTATAGAGTTGTGCCGTCATACCCTTGTCGATTCCAAATTTCGACACATCGAAATGAATCCAACCGCATTTCTTCTTAGCCTTTACTTTCTCACAGATATAGTAGTCCATCATTTGTGAGGGACCGGCAAAAGAGACTGCCAGGTCATATTCTTCAGGGTACAAAGGTTCATTGCGAAGAATATATTTGTAAAACCAATATCTGTTGTGAGTCAGCTTAAAGTGAATATACAGTAAAGTATGCACAAAAGCCTCCATCAACTTACCAGCCTTCATCATCTGCTTAACGTTCTGCAGTGGTGGATCGTTAATCAGTCTCCAATGTTTTGCATAGCAGTCCACTTCATGTACCTTTACCTCATTGGGCAGGAAGTCCATGAATCCCCCTTTCCGATGAATCAGCCCCACATGCACCTCATAATGATCCATCGGAATGATGGACAGCAAGCCTAACAGTGCCTTTTCTACACCGCCAACATTCATGCTATGGACTAGGAAGAATAATTTCTTCATTTTTTTCTTTATTTGATAGATAATGCCTCTTTCATGCTTATCTTCTCTTTTCCCAAAAGTTTGTACAACTTATTCCTAAAAATTGGGAAGGAAAGGAACGAAATCAGCAAAGCAGCAATGAATATGGCGTATTTGTATATAGGATCATTGTTAATCTCATGGAATACAATGTCCCCCGTATTTATCACCCAATAGTGTACGGCTAAAAAGATTAAAGCGTTTCTGGCAAGATTGCGGAAAATACCTCCAATAGCAGATGTACCGGGTATTCTAGATAAAAGGATGAAAGCAACCACAACACCTGCAATACCTGAGAGTGATGCAATTATCAGTCCATAAAGCTTCCCGCCAAGAGAGTTTGTATATAAGGAGATAGCACCATTCACGTTAATGCCATATAGGTAAATAGGACCGATAATGATAAGCATACCTATGAGATATTTGATGGGCATCGTGTTCAAATGCTTGTTGATAAGGTCCTTGGCCAAATATCCCATGGAGAAATAGAATGTTGCAGCGCAAACGACATGGAAATTAAGAGGAAGGAAATAATGCCCTTTGTTACATACCCATGCTATTGAAAGGCAGATGATGGCGTAAACGAGAATGCAAATATTTTTCTTTTTCGCTTCAGATGGTGTAATATGGTGGACTATATAGAAACAGATGCTGGTCCAAAATAGTACATTTACAAACCATAGAGGAGTTGTGATGGGTGCTGAAGTGCCTGAAATGAAAATACTGATGATATTCATATACAGATACTCCATGCTATTTCTTATAGTTTCTGGAACTCCTAAGAATGATAGAATTGGATATTCTGTATATTTGTGATAGGGTATTAAGGATACATCATATAATCGAGCATCGAAAAACAGAAATACAACTGATAAGCAAATGTAGGGGATTAATAATGACTTTGTCTTTGATTTCGTATAGGATGATAAGCTCTTATGTTTCCTCACACTAAACAAGTAGCCTGACAGAAAGAAAAATGTTGTCATTCTGAATGCTGCACACATAGAAGACACTTGATACATCATTCCTGTTGTGAAATGCACATGCCCAATACATACCAATAAGAGAATAAATCCTTTTAGGTTATCAACCCATTTAATTCTATCCATGATAATTAATCTATTACCTTTGTTTTTTCATAATTTTGTCGTAGTCGTTGACGTAGTTACATATGCGTTTTCCACACTGATAACTATCATCTAAAATGTCAAGTTTTTGCTGGTAATACTTTGTCTCAATTCCACCTATGTGGAAAAGGAGATGACAAAGCTTGTCAATCATAAAAGGACGGTCTGCCACTTGGCGGAGCAGACTGACCGTATTAGCGTGCCTCTCTTGATAAATGTCGGAACACCATACCACAAAAGGCACTTCAAACTGGTATTTTAGTTTGTTAGGAGTAAAAGTACCGAATTCCCGACCAAACTGGTCGCGATAATCATATACTTCATCGCCATGATCAGAGAAATACACGAGGATGGTATTACTATTCCTATATAAGTCTATGATTTGTTTCAGTACCCAGTCGTTATAATATGTAGCATTGTCATAGTCAGCTATTCGTTGTTTCTTTTCTTTAGTAAGATATTTCTCATTACGCAGAGCGCTGTCAACAGTGAACTTCGTGAATTCTTCATTATGCGGATAGCGTGTTGCGGCATTGATATGTTGTCCTTGTAAGTGGAAGAGAATCAGATTCCTGGCACCCAGTGGTTTATTCCTCTCTTTTTTATACGACTCAATCAATTTTCCATCAAGGTCAAACCCTTGCTTATTGGTTGCCGTAAATCCCATCTTTTGAAGTTGTTCATCGTATAGGAAATTCCTCACTTGCAGAAATCCAGATGTGTTGACATCCAGGGTTAGTTGGTTATCCCAGAACAATACATTATATCCCGCCTGCTTAAAGATGGCAGGGAAGAAAGGTGTGTCATACCATTTTTCACCTTTCCCCACATCATTACAGCATAGCATGTTTTTCAATACGACGGTCGTATTATTAGCTGGTGTGACCACATCGTTAAATACAATAAGACGTCCTTCATCAACTTCTTTCTTTGCATGAGGTGTAGTTTCATGTGGATAACCGTAGATTTGGGCATGGTGCTTGATATACGACTCACCAATCACTACCACAATATTCAAGCTGTCATCCAGTTCACTATTGAGAGAGGGCTTCTCGATATTCCTTGTTACCTCTACCTCATTCTTGATGCGATTCCTCTCTACATGCATCTCGCACCAGGAAAAATAAGTACATGAGAAAGGATCATCGGGCTTGTCCATTCTTCCAGTATATTGCCCTTTGTACGTTTGAGCGTAAATATTTGAAGAGTAAACTCCGAATAACAATATTGGTATTGTGATAATTGCGAATGCTGCTTTTATCCATGTCTTGTAGAAATATTTTCGTAAATACTTCTTATAAAGCCATTCTGCAAGAATGATAAGTATGAGATACCCGATAACCTGACCATAGACCCTCGTGCTTTGGTCTGAGAACAGAAAAGCATTTAAGAATTCTTCCGATTCCCGTTGGTCCGTTTCGGCCACCAAAGTCAGGATAGTGCTCGAAATGGGGGTGTCGAAGTTGGCCCAAAGGAAGCTCTGGATGGTGAACATCACCAGTGTGATGGCATAAAAGAAAAATTTCACCCATTTCTTTCCACAACCTTCGATGATTGCTGCGAGCAGATATGCCGCTAAGAACCAAATAGCCACATTACCCACTAGACGAAATATGGTTGTGCCCTCCTCAAAGGTCACCATACGTCCATGAATCCACTGAAGCATGTGGATCAGCCCCATCATCAACATAAAGATAGTGATAAAGGGTAGCTGGTTAATTAGCGGTTTGGAAATCTTATCAAATATTACATTCATATTTTATCTTTTAGCTAACCAAGAAATAGGGTAAAGCACGATTCTTGCCATGTATCTCAAGATCCTATTTGAGTTGATGATCTTTTTGATCATGATAGCTAAGTCCACATCGCGGAACTGTATCATCTCTTGATAGTCTGCTTTGATTCCTTTTGCTAATACACGGTCAACAATTCCTGCAAACTCATCTTTTGCTTTTTGTGAGCTAAGGCCGGAATTGTCAAAACGCACCACATATTCATTCCATTTATTAAAAGTAAAATGGTTATACATCAGGTACATATATAGCTCTATGTCAGAAGCGATGCGGTTTTCTTCATTATAGCGATAATCCTTAAAACAACGTTTACTAAAAAATGTTGCTTGATGGTTTAATGCATGTCCAAAAAAATAAGAGAACTTGACAAAGTCTGGAGCGTGAAACCGTTTTAATTCTTGATCGTTTCCATCCACAATAATAGCATTACCGTATATTACATCCTCGGTGTTCTGTCGTTCACAGAATCGTTTGATGATATCCGGGTCAGCCAGGCTATCCCCTGAATTGAGGAATTGCAGGTAGTCGCCTTTAGCCACCTTGATGCCTTTGTTCATAGCCTCATAGATTCCATGGTCTTTCTCACTAACCCAATAGTCAATTCTTTCGGAATACTCTTCAAGCAACTCTTTGCTTCCGTCAGTTGATCCTCCGTCAATGACAATCCATTCGTAGTCTTCACTGGATTGGAAAATGACACTCTTAAGAGTTTTTCTAAGCCCAGAAAGATTATTGTAGTTAACTGTGATGATAGAAATTTTCATTGTTTTATTCTTAGAAGTTTCAGCAGATGTCTTTTACGCTGATTCCAATTGTCGTTTTTATGCTTTTCTCTAATTGCAGGCAGAATATCAAAATATGAATGTTCTGTATCTAAAGCTTCAAAGCCTCCATGCATGGTAGGAGCTTTCACAGGCTTCATATATTCACCATATTGGAGAGTGAGGATTTTATCATAATCTTTTGGAACAGGCATTTGGATATCTTCGAAAGGCAGGTAGATTGTTTCATCATACCAACGCTTATCTCTAAGATATCGTTCTAATTCATAGTAGAAGGCAATGAAAGAAATGTTCTTGTTGTCAGAAATCTTATATTGCCTGAAAAGGTGCTCATATTCTTCAAAGCATTTCTTAAACCCTTTTCTTCCTACTGTCCATTTCGCTTTCATAACTCTCCAATTATGTATAAAATCTGTAAAAGACCAATAGGGATCGCAGTATATTTTCAGAAGTTTAATCTTTTCCTCAGCCAATCGTTTCTGTTCTTCGAAAACGATCTTGTCATCAGGAACTGCATCATAGCAGAATATATCTATAAATATTCCTTGATGGAAATTTTGATTTATCTCGTAAGGGATAATTGCTGCCGTTCCATCCATTCTTAATTTAGAGAAACCATTTGGAAAGAGGTCCGTATATCCAGATTGGAAGAAATATGGCGCCTTAAACTCGTCTTTGGCTATAGCTTGCAATTTGTCATAGTCATCGCGAAGCATAGCCATGTCGATGTCATCATCCCAAGGTATGTACCCTTTTTCTCTCACTGTACCCAACAGGGTACCGCCTTCTGCCCATACTTTTAGGTTGTGTTTCTCGCACACTTCAAGCAACTTCTTGAGCAGTCCCATCTCGACTGCCCATACCTTTTTCATTTCAGCAGATATTGTGTATCCATTGCGTATCTCTGATTCTAGATTCATTATCTGTATGTTATTTAAAATGCAAAATACTCTTTAGAAGGATTATTCTCTCATTCCAAGTTTTGGCTTTTCTCTTCCTTCTTAATTCCGGCAAATAATCTTTGTATGATTTAGTAGTGTCTAAAGCTTCAAAACCACCATACATACCATGCATGGTTCTTTCTTTAACCGGTTTCATATAATCACCATATTGTTGTCTTAATATTTCATCATAACCAATAGGAACAGGCAGCGTGATATCTTCGAAAGGAAGAGAGGTGGTGCCGTAATACCAATCTTTCTTGCGATGATATCGTTTGTCATAATTCCATGAAATAATAGATAGATGATTATTGTCGGACTCCGCATATTGTTTAATGAATTGATCGTATGCATAGAATGCCGATCGAAACCCCTTGCTACCTATTTTTATCTTTGTTTTAAGTATTATCCAGTCGTATTTTAGGTTGGAAAATGACCAATGATTCTCACAATAAAAGACTAATTCTTGTTTTTTTTTAATTTTCATTTGAATAAAGGAATCTAATTCTTTGGGGTTGTCAGGAATAATGTCTAATGGAAAGATATCAATAAAAATACCTTGATGACACTTGTGATATATGGATTGAGGTAAAATTGCTGCAGTCCCGTCCATCCTGAGTCTTGTCATGCCATTTGGAAATAAGTCTGTATAGCCAGACTGGAAGAAATAGGGTGCCTGAATTTCATCTTTGGCTAATGCCTGAAGCTTGTCATAATCTTCGCGAGGCATAGCCATATCTATATCATCATCCCATGGTATGAACCCTTTTTCTCTGACGGTTCCCAACAGAGTACCACCTTCTGCCCATATCTTTAGGTGATGTTTTTCACACACTTCAAGCAACTTCTTGAGCAGTTCCATTTCTACTGCCCAAACTTTCTTCATATCTGCAGATATCTCGTATCCGTTTCTAATCTCTTTTTCAAGATTCATATCTTAATTCTCAATAATAGTTATTCTATATAAGGCTTTATTAAAGAATGAAAGCAAGATATCACCCTTATAAATATCAAGTCCTTCTGGTTCTCCGGTTAACTTGTACCTTGTTAAATCAATTAGTTTAGCCGTTTTATTCTCTATGTCAATTCTCCAAAGTTCTCCTTCTTTACTATATCCACATGTGATGTATAAATACTTATCATTAAAAGCTGTGTCTTGGCCTACTTTTTTATATGGACAATAATAAGTTTTGTAAGCTGATTTGGGATGTATTGAAACATCACCTTCACGGTATGAAGGCATTCTAAAACTCGATAAATAGTTATTACCTCCATAGCCATAAAAAGTATATAGTAGATTTCTTCTATTATCAATCGTGTTAATCCCCCAACTACATGATTCAAAAGATATCGTTTGGATTTTATCTGCTGTAATTATACTGTCCCCATTGCATATTATCCTATAAACATTTAATTTAGAAGCATATCCGCGTTGTTGAATATATAATAGTGGAAATCTATCATCTTCTGAATAGAATTCAGAACCAAAATTAACATTATTGCAATGAACGATAGTCTCGGGTTCTAAGTGGATTTCGCTGACTTTCTTTTTTGTTTCCAAATCAAATATATCAATAACATCGTTAGTATGATGACAATTAAATAGATATTTATCATAAATAGCAAATCCTTGGGTGGTATTTCTTGATGTCGAACTTAATGTAAAAAGCTTACTATAAGTAATTTCTGGTTGATAGGCAGATTGTAAAGAGTCTGCTATAATACTATCTTTGGGATTTATAATCGTATCGTTGCCCACAATGATAGTATCATTTTTCACTATTTTGAAAGTGTCTGTAGGATTTGTATTAGTAGTATCAGGTGGCGGCATGACAAAAATAGAGTCTATTGCCTCACTTCTCTCCAATTCTTCAACAAAATCATCTGCACTACCACATGCAGACATCAAGAGAAGGAATACAAAAACTAGTACAAGTCTATTCATGTGTAAGTGATTATTTATAAGAATATCCTCCAGTTACCTCTAAAATACTGCCATTGACAAAAGAATTATCGATACAAAACTTAAATGCATCAACGATTTCATCTACTGACGCAAAACGATGAATTGCAGTTTTTTTATAGATATTCTGACGAATCTCTTCTGGCTTTTTCAACTGCCAGGGAGTCTCTACAAATCCAGGGGCTATTGCATTAATGGTAGTTCCTGTTCCCTCAAACTCCTTGACAAGGTTCTTTACCAAAGCATGGACTGCCGCTTTCGTCACTCCATAAGCCAGTACCGTTCCATGAGGGTAAAGACCCATAGCAGACCCTGTGAATAGAAGCCTAGACTCATGAGGAATAATGGGGAAGAACTCTCTAATCATTATGTAATGAGAATTAACAGCGACTTCCATCATGGCATCCCAATCCTCATCTTTCGTTTCAACAAAAGAACTTCTTCGAGTAATACCTGCATTGCAGATGATGCAATCAACATGATTCGTTCTCTTTTTTACTTCTGAGATAAAACTATATGTATTCTCCCTGATGGCTTGATCAGTTTCGAAGAATTCCACATGATGAGATATCGTCATAAGTTCTTTTTTTGCCTCTTCGATATTTGGATCAAATGCATAGGTGATATAGACTTGATATCCTTTTTCAAGGAGCATTTTGGCTACACCTTTGCCTATACCACTAGATCCACCTGTAACGATTGCTGTTTTCATGTTATTATATCTCCATCAAATTATTTCGATTCATAAACTGTTGCATGATATCTGCCATACACACAGACTCATGTTGACGTAAACGGGCAGAAGACATGCGTTTGTTATAAATGCAGGAGATAAACTCCTGTATTTCGTAGCGCAAGCCTTCTCCATCCCATTTATAGAAGAACTTCTTATTCTGGTTCTGGTCTTCATAGCGAAGCTCAAAGTAGTCAGTCTTCCACCACGGGGCTGGCACGTATGCATAACCTTTTGTGCCAGAGATAACAAGGTTGCCTTCTGTCTTTACTCCTAAGCCTAACTTAAACGAGCAGACGGCTTTGGGATACCGGATGACTCCCTTGGTATAGATATCCACTCCATTCTCCATTCGAGAAAAGAAGTTGACATTCTCATAATCTGTTCCCATCAACTTGATAATGGGCAACAAAGGATATGACCCCATCTCATATAGTGAACCGCCCGCCTGATTAGGATCTAGCTCGCGCAGTGTCTTGTCGCCCCACACTTTCGACTCGGAGGCTTCAATATCGACCACTTCCCCAATCAGTCCGCTTTTAATCATCGTCATGAGATGGTTGAAAGCTGGACAATAAGCTGTTTTGTTCGCCTCCAAAAGTACGAGATTTTTCTGCTCAGCAAGGGTAAACAACTCTCTTGCCTCGTCGCCATTCAGCACTATAGGAGTCTCACAGAGCACGTGCTTGCCATGTTCTAATGCATATTTCGTCTGCTCATAGTGGCATAAGTGTGGAGTAGCGATATATACTGCATCAACCTTGTCGACCAGTTCTTCGTAACTAGTAGCAACATCTGTGATATTATTGTTAGCAGCTAGTTGCTCGGCATGAGAGCGCTCGGTGTCGAAAACACTTTCAATGGTGACAGCACTGACAACAGCGGCCTCTTTGGGAAAGCGCTTGGCTATACGTCCACAACCCACAATGCCGATTTTCACTTCATCGTCCTGCTTTTCGCGTAGCATGGTAGAAGAGATACCTTCCGTACGTGGCAGATAGACCACCTCACAGAATTCCTTTAGGTAGTCAAACTTCCCCACCCAGTCTGAGCCGACGGTGAAAATGTCTACATCATATTTTTGGATATCATCAATCTTCTGTCCGACGTAATCCTCAATGATAATCTTGTCTGCCAGTCCGGTCGCTTTGACGGCCTCTACGCGTTCCAATACATTGTTCTTAACGTTGAGCTTTCCGCGTTCACGGTCAAAATTATCGTTGGTGACTCCTACTATCAGGTAGTCACCTAATGCTTTTGCACGTTTAAGCAGGTTGATATGACCTTGGTGCAGCAGGTCGTATGTGCCGTATGTGATGACTGTTTTCATATTATAATTAATGGAATGTTTTCGTTTTTATACGATATATTTTCTTATAATAGGTATCTTAGATAACATAAAAGACAAAGCAGTTGAAATGAAAAGGACAACTATTGTAAAACATGGAATATATAGTAGAATATTATTATCAAACAATTCTTGAGTAAGAATTTTTTTTAAAATCATTATTACCATCATATGGATAAGATAAATACTAAATGTTAGCTTAGATAACAAAATTAGATGTCTTTTAAATTGTATAGGAACTATTTTAATTCGGTCTTTTACAATGATAAATATAGCCATTGATTCAAATAATGTAAATGGTTTAAGATTGCTATAAAGTATTGTTTGAGGAGCACCAATTTTGTGAGACAAAGTGTGTGTACATAATAACACAATGATAAAACTTAAAAAACCAAATACGTAAATAACTCTTTTGAGTGTAGCCGAAAGGGTATAGGTGTTGAGAAAATGACCCAAAATAAAATACCCTGAATAACCAACAGCAAGATTTAAATAAAAAGAATTAACAAGGCTTTTTAATATTGTAGATTTATCTTTATCATATAACTGAAAGAATTCTATTAACAATGGGATTATAAAGGATGTTATAAAGGCTAAAAACAAGAAATAAGTTTCTATTCTTTTATTTGATGTTATACTTCGGAGTATGGGTACAACTATATATAAGCCCAATAACATTTTTAAGAACCATAAATGCAAAGGACCCTTTACAACACCTAAGAAAAGGTCTATAAAGGTATCATCTCTGCTAAAAGTATAGAAATTATAGATAATAGACCAGAATAAATAAGCGCTTACAATTCTTAAAATGTTCTTTGTGTACAGTTTCGTAATGCTAAATGTCTTTTCTTTATCTAAAAATAAAGCTCCGCTAATCATGATAAAGACAGGAACACCCCATCTAACAAGAGAATCATAAACCATTCTTACCTCCCATTCCTGTGAAGGAAAAGATACGTAAAACCTTTGTGCAGATTCATGTAAGATCACAACGGCAATAATAGCCATTATTCTAAGAATATCTAAATAGAAAACTCTTTTCAAAATTGAAAAATATAATTATGTAAACAAATCAAGAATTTTACATCTATTTTTCGAAGGTAGATTTGTTTGGTAGCTTTTGCAAGAATGCCCTCTCAAATAATCCTTTCATGTAGTTATAATCATCTTGCGAGCAAAACTGTGTGTCATTAATGCACAATGATTTGATGTTTGAGTCACCAATAGCTTTTTCTATTTCTTTAGCTCTAAACCTAACTATTCTATAGTGTTTCGCATTCTTAAGTTTGACAGGATAAAACTTGTTTGTCGCAAATTGCCAATATCTGAAGAAATATGGATTAATAATTAGCTCTTCCCGAAATCTGGTACAACTTTTATTCAATAAATCAGGAACTTGTGTCCATGCTTCGTCAAAGACAGATTTTAAAAAAGGTTGTTCAAAATGTCTTATGTTAAAACCAATGAATTTTCTTTGTCTTCCTAATAAACCGCTAAGTATGATACCTTTAATACCAAGATGAGGTCCGAACCATTTCTTAAGAGATTGTCGAACCGTGTTCCATCGTTCAAAATTAGCATTAACGACACCAATATTTGTCAAAATCGATGGAAATATACCCATTTTGTATTCTTTGTGGTAAATGGGAACGTTCAAAAAGGTTTCTTTATTGTTATCACATGGAAGTCCTTTTTTAAAATAATATTCAGGTGATACTGGAGAATTTACAAAACAATCATCATTGAAATATACAAAGTGTTCTGATAATCCTTTTATTTTATTTAGGTGTAATTCAATTGTACATGAGTTGAAAGTGGGAAGAAATTTTTCGGGAATATAGTCGCTATGCTTGACTAATACAAGTTTTGGGTGGTTCTCATTTATCCAATCGGGAATTTTTCCGTTAGTAACAAGGAATATTTTATTAACCCAAGGTGCATAGGTTTCAACTGATCGGAACCAAAACTTAAATAGCCCCCAGTCCCTGAATCTGGAATCAGAAAAGTCTCCTAAAGGACCTTCCTGTATATAATGCATATAATCTTTTTGCCAATTAGGGTCAGAAGAATCAAGCCATGTGACAACAAAATCTATAGGGAATGGTTTGATGTTTTGTTTCATATAATTGTATCTTTTAGTTTTATTGAGGAAAAACATCCCCATAAAGCAATTCTAATTTTATCTATAAAAACAGCAGTCCAAAATACTGCAGTGATATACACTCCAGAATACAATATAAATGACGATGTGACTTTATTATTATACAAATTTAAAATAATGCTGTCAAAATAGTCCTTAGCAATTAGAGTGTTTGAATGAAGCAAATAGATTGCAAAGCATGATACAGCTATCCAATTAACTGCTGGACTCTTAAAAGAAAGTTTGAAAAAGAATAGTAATAAGCATATTGATTGAATGATAATTATTGGTGAAGTATATAAATATAGTATTTTGTATAAATGCTCATAGTTGTATCTTACAAATAGGAATGCGCATGTTGTTTGGAAAAAAGATAGCAGAAAGAAAAGGAATATAAAATACTTTGCTTTCATTTTTTTGATAGTATTCGAGTGGTAAATATGAACATATTGAGCTAGCATATATAGTCCCATAAATGATATGGATGAATAACCGCGATTAAACCATGCTGCTCCTTGCGAAATCCAACCGTAAACGGTTTGAAAAAGGAAATATATTAGAAGAAAATTCTTAAATTTTTTTTTTGACGTGTTTTGAATAAAAGAATTCAAAACAGGTGAGAAAAAATACAGGCATACATACGCTTTTACAAACCAATAATCCCATTTGTCTAAAAGGAGTAGTGTATATAAATGTATATGCTTCTGCGTGAAATTGGCTGTCGCTATTGTAATAATAGCAACAAAGAATACTATTTGAAAGAGTAATTCTCCTAATCTCTCCCATCGGAAACGAATTCCATACCAACCAGATAGCAAAACAAAAACATCAACACAAACAATAGAGATGGATTCGGTGTTAAATCGAAGTAATGAAGATAAAGTAAAATTGATGGTCTCCATTTGAGTAGGAACAGGCAAGGCTCTGAAGTTGGCATGTACAATCATTACTAAAACCATTGCCAATATACGCAATAATTCCATATTAGAATCACGCTCCCGTTTCTTCAGAGATTTTGGCATATACTTTTATCTTTTATGTGAAGAGAGTCTAAAATGTCAAAATAGGTATTTTCTGCGACCGTTTTCCCATTAGGAGGAAGTAAATACTTGTTGAAAAATAATTTGCGTGAACTCTTTTTGGGGTCATTACCTCCGCAAACAATTGAGGAAATAAACTCTGTGATATCTTCTATACTCTTACCTATATAGTGTGATGAGAGGGCGTCTTTCCCCAAAGTGTTCTTCTCATTATAAATCTGCTGGTAGTCTTCTGTAAGAAACAAAACAGGCTTTTGAGTGTACAAATATTCAACAGAAAAAGAACTACTATCATGAATCATGGCATCAGATGTCATGAATAAATCGATAAAGTCACCTAGTTCTATTTGGGTGTTTGGACTGTTTTGCCAAATGTTATAATAGTTGTCCGTTTTTTCTTTTCCCCAATCGGGATGCTTATACAATTCTGTAAGGAGTCTGGGGTGAGGTTTGAATGCAAATTGTATGCTATCTGAATACTTATTGGCTAAATCTAACATGGCATCTGCAATTCTTAAAAAATTGGATTGAAACAGTGGACTTATTCCATCTTCAATGGTAAAATGTGGAGCCCAAATAATCCTTTTCTTTGTTACATTCTGCGGCTTCCACTTGTCCTTGTGTGTAATAAGTAGATAGTCATCAGCATTAGGATAGCCTACAACTACTACATTTCTCCCCCTATTTCTAGCCCACTTTTTAGCATCAGCATAATTGCATGAGGTAGAATAGTAAAGTTTCCACGCTAGATTGTGAAATGTACCGTCATAAGCCCATTTCCCTTCACTAGTCCAAAAAGCATATGGATAGTAACATAACAATTTGTCTTGAAAAGACCGATAACTATGTTCTTCCACCAAAGTCTTTTTATACGGTTGAGGATAAAAAAGAATGTCGGGATTAATAGTACTTTTAATATCTATTTCAGACTTTTCTAGTTTTAAATCGTAATCAATAAAAGGTATTCTTTTTTGATGAAAAAAAAGTCTGAGAGATTTAAGATCTTCTTCCCTTTGCTTATAAGAAAATTTAGGAGTAGGAGATAGTACTATGAATACGTCGAATCTTTTATTATTACATAATAAGTTATAAATGTGTTGATATCTCCACATAGAAACATTCATAGCTAAAAAAACAACTCTAATCTTGTCTTTTCTTCCTATTTGGTAGGCTTGATACTTATGTTTAAGGTGTAGAAGTAACAGTTTCCATTCTTCTACCCGAAATGTCCTATAGAGGAATATATTTGTTTGGTGATATAAGTCGTTGAAAATCATTTCTTTTCCGTTGTCTTTTTTGCAAGATTCTCTTTTAGCAATAATCGTACATATGCTAATTCTGAAGATTTAAAAATTGCCGAGACTGATAAATAATAAGCAATGCCGGAGACAATCCCAATTATTAATTGAACCGTAAGGTTGGGAATAGCCATAGTTAATGCATACACAAATGCTCCCATCGTTATTGAATAGAGGAATGATGGAAGTAAATCGCGCATTTGCATAAAGTACCCTACATGGATAAGCTTACCGGTATAATAAGTGTTGATATATAATGCAATGTAATTTGAGATGACGCTGCCTATACACATAGCCATGACACTAATGTTCATGGTAATCAATATAATAAGTAGATAAATGCCCTTTTTGATTATTTCTAATTTTAAGACTAGGTCTGAGCGCCCTTTTACTTTTAGGAGGTTAAGATTCAAAACGTGTATGGGTCTCCACATGACAGAAAAGCAGATTACCATTAAGTAGGGGATGGATGCAGCCCATTTCTCAGTAATTAAAACATAAATAACAGGTTTCGCCAAAGCTGACAATCCCATCAACATAGGGAATACCACAAAACCAGAAACACGTATAAGTCTTCTGTATGCATCCCGCAAACGGGTATCGTCATCTTGGATAGAACTTAATACGGGGAAAGTGACACTTCCTATTACGCCCTGGAATGTACTAGCAGGCAAATTGGCGTATCCATTGGCTCGAGAAAAAAAACCTAAGTCTATCGCAGAAAACTTTTTACCAATAATGAACGAATATAGATTATCCCATATTTTAGTAATCAAAGATGCAATTAGTAGATTTGAACCATATGCAAAATACTCTTTCCATATTTTCCATGAGAAATTGAATTTGGGGCGCCAACGTTGGAAATACCAATACATGAAGAAATATAGGAAAGGAGCTAAATAATTGGGGTAAATCAGTGACCAAACGCCATAGCCCATGTAGGCAAAAATGATGGTCGCAATACCTATAGTAATGTTGCATACAACACTGATGAAGCTAGTAATCTTAAACTGCAGATGGATCCGAAGACGTGTTCCCTGAACAGCATTGACAGAGTTCATGACTAAAAGAACGGCATTGGCTCGGACAATGTCTTTCAGAATAGGCTCATTATAGAAATTGGCAATTAATGGAGCGCATAAGCAGAGTAGTAAGGCGAAAAAAGAAGTCATGACTACATTGGTGACAAACACCGTAGAGTAATCAATCTCCTTACGATTTTTTTTTCGCATGAGGGCTTGAGTGAATCCGGAATCGATAAAAGTTCCCGCAATGGCAAAGAAAATCTGAGTCATGGCGATAAGGCCATAATCTTTGGGGACAAGCAGGCGTGCAAGGATAATACCTTGGATAAAAGCAAATCCCTCAAGAGAAAAATGCTTTGCAAAGGTCCAGATCATTCCTGCAAATGTCTTTTGTTGGAGATTGTCTGCCATAGAGAACTACTTCTGATATTTTGCTCCAAATAGGAAATGAGCAAGCATGGGACTCATGCGTATGATGTTGCTCATTACTAAACAAACGAAAATGATTAGTAACGAAATAGTAAAAGAAATTGAGAATTCAATTATTGGGACAGGATGGCTTCGTAAGAACTGCAGCGAAGATTCCTTCAGCATGACAGGGAGGAGGAAGAAATGCAGAAGATAAATGTCTAAAGTGTGTCTACCGACATATTGTAGGCTCCTCCCCAAATATGTGGATTTAGACATGAGGTCTTTGTGGGCCCTGAAAAAAGAAAAAACAAGAATAATACCAGATAAGGAAGTCAGAAACAAGAGGAACATAGATGAATGTAGCCCAATCTCTTTGCTGAAGATGTTGGAAAAGAAGAATACTGTAATTGCTATAAATATAACAGGTTTCGTATCAAGCCATGATTGTACCTCATCGAAATGCTTTCTTACTAAGGTCCCGATGGTGAAGAATACAAATAGATACCAATTCGTAATGCATAAAAATCCCCTTATTTCAGAACTAATTGGGACATACTTTGTGAAATAAAAAGTAAATCCTAATAATAATATAACTATATCAGATATGTAGCTATTTACTTTAACTAAGTTAAGGATGTATCTAATGATTGCATAATATATAAAAAAGACGAATAGAACAAATGTAAACCAATAGCCAAATTTTGTTTCGCTGTACATTCCATTCTTAAAAGAAATGTTATGCAAATACATGTAAATGCAATAAAAGAAAAGGGGAGATATAATCTGTACAGGGATTTTTTTCTTAAAGAATTCAAATATATATATATCATCCCATTTTGCCGCGGGTTTGTATAAAACAAATCCACTAATGAAAAAGAACATAGGCATTCTGAATTCTTGCAGATATTCATGGAATGACGGAATACTTTTTGTAATATTTAGACAAAACAAAGCAACGTGGTTCAATACAACGAGTATCATTGTAAAACCACGCATGGAATCGATATATCCAATACGTTTTGTTGTGGATAAAATAGGATATGTAGACATTAAATTAGGCTGACTAATTGGAAATAATAAAACCCAAGGAGGTCGTTCTTTTTGGGGGCAGAGTTGTGACCAGATTTAGAGGTTATTTTCAATTCATCATCAATTAGACTCTAATTAGGCCCCAATTACGTTGCAATTAAGCATTAATTGTATGCCAATTAGGCATCAATTAGAGTTTTATTTGTTAACTAATTACAACCCTTCCAGGCATTAATTGGAAATATGCACACATGGAAACACATTTCAGGTCTAATGACTGATTCCCTCAATAAAAGGTAGTTTTTAACTTTTGTTGTAAAGAGAACGTTTTATATGGGTTTGGAATTATTCGGGCAGCAATACTCTGTAGTTCTCATACTCCCCCTCTCTGCGTTCTTCTTAAAAGAAAACAGAGTTCCTTATTATGTTGGGAAGAGTATCTAGCTATGAATGCTACGCCGCGTGGGGACAATTGAATTGTCCGCAGTTTAACTATCTAGTTAAAATACGGTACAAAGGTAGTAAAAAAAATGGAGGTTCCCAAAAATATGTCTTAAAAATAGACTTTGCCAATTTGTATCTTATGGTCGCTCCAGTCGTTTGAAACCAAATCGTAGGTAGATGGACTGAAATCTTGGCTGTAAAGGATATAGTCGATTTTCAGGAAGTTGCCATAATCTTGATAAGACCCGGTCATGGGTGCCAAACGAGCGAGGTCTGACAGATGGAGGGTTAAACGGCGGTATGGATAGCCGCAGCGCGTGTCGTTGAAGTCACCGCAAAATAGTATGGGATTATCTGTTCTCTGGATGTCTTCTGCTAATTCATGACTCTGAATGGCACGTTGGACACTGTTCTCTTGCATGCGGAATAGGGCTGGGGTGGAGGTGTCACGGTTGCCAGACCCCATGCTAGTGGTCTCAAGGTGTACGTTGTAAAGGCGCACCTTTTGCTTGCCTATTTGAAGGTCAACTCGCATAGCTTTATTGAAAGAGTTGGGATAATAAAACTCACGAAGATGATTGATGGGATACCTGCTGAGGATTGCAAGATTGAGTACCTCGTCCTCACGGGTATTTTTGATGGTGTAAGGATAATCCGGGAAAGCAGCTTTTATACTGTCCCAGTGCATAAGATTGTCATGGGGACGTTCCTGAAAGCAGATGATGTCGGGATGGTGGCTGTTAATGAGATTGGCAGATGACCGTAGGATCTCGCTCTTTAACTGGAAGATGTCAACATTCCAACTAACAATGGTAATGGGGGTGGGGTGTTTGCTGTCGGGGACGGTCTGCGTGCTTAGAAGGGGTAGGTATCCATGTAGCATGGGCAAAAGTCCTATCAAAACAATGCTGAATGCTATACGCCAACCGTTCAACTTCTTGTACCAAGGACGGTGATGACGGTGATGACGATGGTGGCGCTTCCTCTTGATAGTGAGGAGAAAAATGATGTCAATGATAAAAATGGGTATAGCAGCCAACGACAGGAAGATGAAAGAACCTGCTATGGGAGCGGGTAGCCAAGGGAGTACTGCCAGGATGACAGACAATAGGAGGAAGATGACGCGGATGATTTTCATACGTTAGCGTTGTTTGTCAGCAGTTCCTCGAGCTTGTCGAGTTGCTGACGAGTGAGTTTAAGATTCTGAAGGAAATCGTCGTAGCGATCGATGTGGTGTAGGTCGGTGCCTACAAAGTCGTAGAAATCGTCTTCGAGAAGTAGCTCAGCTATGAACTTGGGACGGCCACCATAGTAGCCACTGAGTGACATCAGATTCAACTGGAACTCATAGCCACGGTCGTGGAGCGACCAATAATTGTCTTCATCCATGTACATATAGCGTTCTGGGTGGGCAATGAGGGGACGGAAACCCTTATTCCACACTTTCAACAAGATGTCGTCGAGGTTGGCAGGGCCGCTCATATAAGAAGTCTCGACGAGCAGGTGTTCTTTGCCCAGTCGCAAAGGATCGGTGTTCAGACGTACTTCGAAGGCTGCATCCATCATGTACTCAGAAGCAAGATGGAGCTTTAGAGGACCGGAATACCGCTTTTGCAATTCCACAAAACGGTTTTGCAATTTTTCTGCAGTATTATGGAGTTCGGACATGACATGGGGGGTGAGCCATACAGATGTGTAGCCCAGTTCCTCCATATAGTCTAATAGTTCAAGGCTGTGCTCTATATCAGGAGAACCGTCATCCACGCCAGGGAGAAGGTGGCAGTGGATGTCGGTTTTCCCATCGAGTATACCTGATTTCAACAGGTTGTGCTTGATTTTGATTCCAAACATTTAGCTTTCCTTGCTTTCGCTCTTCTTTTTACGGTGATGATGCTTTTTCTTCTTGCGTTTGAACAATTTCTTGTACCATGGAGTTTCCTCGTCGGTATATCCATAACCGTAACCATACCCATATCCATAACCGTAACCATACCCATATCCGTAGCCATATCCATACCCGTAGCCGTGGTGACTGAGGATAGAGCCATTGAGGATGAGGGACATGTTTTTCAACTTACCGCTCTGATATATCTTCTCCAAATCTGGCAGCATGCGCCGGTCAAGTTTACCTACTCGAACAATGAATATGGTAAGATCGGCAATGCGGTTGGTGATGGCGGCATCTGCAACTGCACCATAAGGTACATTGTCAACGAAGATGTAATCGTAAGTCTTACGTAATTCTGTAATCATCTTGTCGAGATCTTCGCTCAATAATAATTCTGCTGGATTTGGAGCTACAGAACCTGCGGGAATGACATCAAGATTCTCACATAGGCTGTCTTTTTGGATAATCTCTTCTAAGGTTGCCTGGCCTGCCAGGAAGGTGGTCATACCTTTAGCGCGATGGTGACGCGTACGTGCACTCAGGGTACCCTTACGAATATCGAGGTCGATGAGAATGACTTTCTTGCCCATCTGAGCGAAACTGGCTGCCAAATTACTGGACACAAAGGTCTTACCAGAACCAGCACCAAACGAGCTGAACGTGACCACCTGCATGGTTTTCGACTTGACACGCATGAAGTCCATGTTGGTACGGACGATGCGGAATGCTTCCGAAACCACGTCACGGCCATTGCTGAGTACCACAATATCATTCTTGCCTTTCTCGTCTTTCTTACGGCTTCGCTTGGGAATTTCACCGATGAAAGGAACGCTGACAGCATCTTCGATATCCTTGCGGCTCTTGATGCGGGTGTCAAAGAACAGAATAAAGAGCAGAATGGCTGCAGGGAGAGCCAATCCAGCCATGATACCCTTCGACATGACAGATTTCTCGCCCGGAGAAACAGGATTGTTGACAGGCTGAGCCGTCTGAAGCACTCGAGCGTTGGTCTCGGTGGTAGCCATACTCAATGCATTCTCCTCACGTTTGTTGAGCAAATAGAGATACAACTCCTCTTTGATGCGCTGCTGGCGTTCAATAGAGAGCATCTGACGCTGCTGGGTAGGTATGCGTGAAGCACGTGAACTGGCCTGTCCTGCACGGCTGGAAATATCCTGCAACTTTGTCTGGGTGTTTACGTTCATATTGTCAACAGAACGGACAATACTCTGCTTCATCTGATTGAGCGACTTGTTCAGATCTGCCACAACAGGGTTCTTGTCGCTACTTCCTTCAAGCAGTTTGTCGCGTTTCTGCATGGTGGCATTATACTTTTGTATTTGTGCTTCAATACCAGCATCTGCAAGACCCGTTCCCGTGGGAATCAAATCTGTCGCTTTGCTTGGATCGGTCAGGTAGTTTTTCATGTTCTGCCCCATCCTCGCCTGTGTTGCAAGGTCTTTGGCTTGCTGGGTGTATTGCTCGCGCTGTCCAAGAGAAGTACTCATCTCGTTTTGGAGACTAATCATGTTGTTGGCCAGTTTGTAACTTTCCAATTGTGACTCAACACCGCCCAGTTCCTTTGCAATAATCTCCAACCGTTCGCTGATGAAATTGGAAGTGTTGACGGCCGACTTGTTCTTGTCCTTGACTGTCTCTTCATTGTAAATGGTGATAAGCATGTTCAGTACATCGGCTGCCCGATCGGGCGATACGTCTTTCAAAGACATGTTGAGAATAGAGGATGACTTAGAGCCATACCCTTCCTCTGTCTCTGCTTGATAGATGTGTAGGCCAGCCAGTAGCTGTGAACTTAGTTGATTCACGTCAACTTTATGAACTTTGATGGTGCGGCCATACCAGTTTTCGTTGAAGAACAATGTCTTGGTGATCAGCATCTTGCCAAAGGGAGTTTTGAAGGTCTTACCGATGGTGGCAGTGCGCTCTTCAGACTTACCGATAGAATAATTGGAAACCAAGACGCTATTATCGTCTTTAACGGTGACATTCAGTGACAAATCCTGCGTGTCGCTGGCATCCAAAAAAGCGACATTTACAGGAGCCTGATTATAGAGTTCCTTTACACGAAGATAGTCCATGACAGTGTAGCTCACCTCGGCATGTAGACGCCAGATGGCATCGTGCATGAGCTGGGGAGACTTAAATTGCAAAATCTCGTTGGTGACATTAACCTGATAAGCGCTATGAGCCAGACGGTCGAGACCTGCGGCTTGGGCGGTTGTCTTGGCATCGCGGAACATCACAGATGCGGAACTGGAATACTGATATTGGGTTGTGGCATATTTATACCAAGCGACACCACCAAAAACAGCAACGGAAAGTACAAACCAATACCAATTGCTTAATAGGTATTTGGCAATGTCGAGTGGGTTGATGTTGAATCCTCTGTTGGCCAGCGACTTATCTGGAGACAAGTCTTTCTGTTCACTCATTTTAACCATGATTCGAATGGATGCTAATTACTTTTTATTGATGAAGAAAAGAACCAATGATGTCAGAGTGGTGATGGTAGACATGGCAGTTATGAAATAACTCAGTCTGCGCTGTGACTGAACATCTGACTTTAACGCATTTGGTTCTACATAAATAATATCGTTCTGATGGAGGTAATAGGCTTGTGACTGAAAAAGATCTTTTGTGCGGAGGTCGACGTGCATGATGCGGCGCTTGTTACCGTAGTCGCGGATAACAGCCACACGGTCGATTTTCGATGTGTTCTTCAAATCACCTGCCATAGCCAATGCCTCAAGAATCGTGATACGGTCGCCGGTGACATTGAAGGTGCCAACATGTCCTACCTCGCCAAGAACAGAGAATTTGAAGTTCATGAAATCAACCAGCACAAGAGGATCTTTCAGCAGTTGTTGGTCGATTAACTTGTTTTTAATCATGTTAGTCAGCTGATTACGTGTCATGCCTTCAACGTGCAACTTACCTAAGATGGGGAAGTCGATATCACCGTTGATATCAACTAAATAACCGGGCTTATCCTTTGTGGAACCAGTATTCCCAGAAGTGGCATTGATACTACCGTCTATGCCCACAGTATAGCTGCCTGTACCAGGTATGTTGAATGCAAGGGCCAATTCGGGGTCTTTGCTGTTGACCACAATACTTAATTTGTCGTCGCGTTGGATGACAGCCTCGTATTTTTGAATCACAGGATATTCCTGAGTTTCGACCATGTCCTGCAAGTAAGTGACGTCTTTGTGGCTGACGCAAGATGTCAATGCCAGCATTGCGGCCAGACATGTCAATTGGATATACTTTTTCATCATAGTGTTTAAATGATTATAATAATTCTTTAAGTCTTGAGATTATCAAACTTCCAGGTGCGCCCAATGCTTCGCGTGGAGCCTCTCGGAAAAAGATGAACGAATTCTTTAATAAGCGTTGGGCAGTAAAGATTTTTCCACCCATCTCGCTTTCGGGGCGCAACAGGTTGCGCTCGTCCATGTGGCCAAAGTTACCACTTTTCCAGATTTCTGCCAACAATTTTTCCGTTTTTTTGCTATTTACCTTCAAAGAAGGTGGTAAAATGTCTTCATGAAGCCCTAAATACTGGGTGCAGAAGTTGAAAACAAGGTGTGCCCAACGTTGTATGCCAAAGATTTTAAGTACTTCATAAAGTCTATTGTCGTCGATGATTTGTCGGTTCTTTTCATAGTATACAGCTATGTCGCAAAGTTGCCGAAAACCAATGCCTTCATTCAGTAGATGCTTCAGTGAGTGCATCAACAGTTGCAGGATGTCAAGAATAGGGGAGAGCAGGGTGAGTCTTGTCTGACTGATTGATATCTGTCGGGTACTCTCTTCCTTTTCCATTTCTGTGTCAAGCCAGTGGTAAAGATTTTTTGACCGAAAGGGCTGATGGGTGAGAAGCATATGACCATGTTGTTCGACAATGACCGAGTTGAGCATGAATAGAGACTCGTCGTTCAAGCCCCGTTGTACGGGAAGCCCCCAATGTTCAATCAATTTGTTGACTTGTTCACACCGTTGGGCATTACCGTAAAAGAGGTCGATGTCTCCTGTTAAACGATGGCTGGGATTGGGATAGCAAGAGGCCAGTCCAATTCCTTTGAGAACTACCGGTGTGATATTTGCCTCTGTCTGTAGACGGGTGTTCAGCCAATTAAGAGCTTTCAAATGTTGATGGAATGTCTGCTCCATCCTCTGCACCTCCTGCATCCAGTTAACGAAGAGATCCATTGGAGGAAGCAATTCCTCTGGCAGTTGACAGATAGCATCGTAAATGACCCCTTGTACCGTCTGCTTGCGGGCTGCAAAATACATGCGTGCCCACTCCTCATTGGAAAGAGGAAATAATGCCGCATTGGGGGGGGCTTCCCAGAGCCCTGCACGTAATAGATGCAAAAATACCGTTGTCAGTTTGTCCATTTCTCAACTTAGTGCTCAGATTTTTTTCAGTACTTTACCAATCTTTACCGTCGGGTTTGATCATGCCGCTGCGAAGTAGTTGCATGATAAATGCCAAGGCATCGCCAGAAGCAGTTGCCCGGTCTACATCATATTCGCCTTGAATCATATCAAGCAGTTCGTCGATGTTTTGTGCTTCCTCCAAATGATCCCAAATGAACTCGCCAATACCTTGAAGGGTAATCATACCATTGAACTCTTGGGCTGTCTGTCCGGTAGGTACCAAAAGTATCTCACCTGCGATATCGCGTTTAATGAATTCTTTAGTTTTTCTCATTGTTTGTGGTGTTATGCCAGAAAAGCTATGCTACTGGCAGTTGTTATTCTTTTGCGGCTTCTTGTTGTAGTATATAATACTCATGATGGGCCATGTCACAGAGGTAATAGAGGTTGCCACGTACTTTCTTTTCGTGGGATGCTGCTGCATAGCACACTTGGCATAGCTTACGGAGTTTGCAATTACAACACTCTTCATGTTTGGGCAGCTGTTGGCCTTTTTGGATGATTTCGTTCCATGCTTGCTTCACTGTGGTTTGTTGGAGGGAAACAGCAGGATGTTCCATCAATACGCATGGGGTCATGGTGTGTTGCCAATTAATCCACACAGAACTACGACCTGCACGGCAATCGAGGCCGATGCCCTCTGGGTTGGGAGTCAGGTGCTCGATAGAAAAGGTACTTTGGCGTGCATGACGATGATAATCCTCACCTTCACTTTCTTTCTTGTAGCGTACATACTGTTCTTGAATCTCTGCAGCGGTCAGTGGGTCAATACGTTCGGTATCGACATCACGACAACCATGGCAAAGGCTGCGCAATGCAGGGAACATATAACTGTTGACAACAACAGGTATATCCAGTTCTTTAGCTATAGCCATAATTTCTTCGTAGTCATCAAGGTTTTTCTTAACAACACTCACGTTGAGCTTTGTATCGATATCATATTGACGGAGCAATCGGAGCGCTCTCACGCACTTGTCGAAACCTCCGGGATGGTGGCAGAGTCGTTGATAGGTGGTATCATTGCCCCCATATAGGGTGACATTGACTCTGCGTGGCTTGGCAGATGCAAACATTTGGCAGATGCTCTCATCTATGAGGGTGCCGTTGGTGTTAAGTGTTAAAATAAACCCCATTTTCCGAAGAGCAAGATACAGTTCCTTGAATCCAGAATAGAGCATAGGCTCACCGCCTGTCAGGAGGATGAACAAAGTACCTAGTTGTTGAAACTGGCGAGCAATATCGAGCCATTCCTCAACGGAGCGTAATCCACCATGAAGCTCACAGCCTTTTCGGGACATACGGATGAAACACATGTCGCAATTGAGATTGCAGACAGGTGTCAGTTCAAAGTTCGCTGTCAGCGGTATCATCGCCACATTGGCTCTTGCTACAAGATGCTCCTCTAATTCTAAACTCATGCTATTTCTATGCTAATATGCTATTTCTATAACTTATCATTCCTATTTATCAGTTCTCGCCGGTTTTTGCCATCAAGTAATTGCTCTCTCTCCGATCGCTTGTTGTAAAGTGAATGCTGCATCTGGGTTCATGTTGCACCCATAAGTTAGGATCTGTACTTTGCTTGCCAGTTCAGAGACAAAATCGAGTGCTTTGTTGGTGACGGTTGTATCCCAATGATTAATAGTGAGTTGGGCTGCTATTCTCTTAAAATAGTCCATCGGACGTTCAGGAATAATCTGATTCATACGTGTCTGCTCAACAAAGACGATAGCTAGCAGGGGATAGTGCTCGACATGACATATCTCGCTGCTGCCACAAACCGGCCATCCGCATGCCTCAAAGGTTCCATCTTGGTTCTTGCGTATGAGGCAGCGATCGCCATTAACGACATGAGTACCTTCGATATGCTTGCACCAGATGTCTGCCTGTGTTGACTTACCGATGCCGCTGGGCCCACTGAAAAGGATTGACATTCCACGATAGCAAAGATGAGCACAGTGTAGGATATAACAGTTCTTTCTTGCGAAATGTCGCTCCAAGGCAAGGCATGAGTTGAATACAGTGTCAATAGGCAACTCGTTTTCTACCATCTTTAAATAATAGATGTTCGCATGATGTGTATCTGTCTCCTCATAGGCGGCATAAGCATCAGCGTGTGAACTTGTTGACAAAATCCGGTATTCTAAGTATTCTTTTCGGAAAGCCCTCATATTATATCTATTGAACACAAGATGCCAGCTTTCATTGGGATAAGGCAACTCACTGACAAAGTGAAAAGTGTAGGTCATCTCTACATCTTCTTCCTCGTCGGTGGCAAATAGTTTGATGTTTGATGGAACGAGCTCTTCATTAACACCTACCAGCCCAAAGGTATAGTCTTCGATTCTGATTTTCATTCCTGTGCCTATTTATTATCTACACCGATGCAAATGTACAACTTTTTTGTTATATAACCTAATTTTATTCTATGTAAACGTAAGAAATAGACAATGATTGGAATATGCAGTAAATAAAAAAGCAGCAAATCGATTTGCTGCTTTTATGGTTTAAAATCCATTCTTGCACTTTATCGCTCAAATGTCTATACCTTTCTTATTAGAGAAAACATTCCGTCTGCTCTCATGTGTGAAAGCAGACGGAAGATGTCAAATATCACTTGTTGTTAGGCTCTGTTAAGAAGATAACAACACGGTTCCACTCGTTCTTGAGAGAATAAGGCTGGATGGTGTCACCCTTGTAGTCGATACGCAGACGGTCGGGCTGTACGTTGAATTCTTTCACCAACATGTTGTAAACAGCCTTGGCACGATTCTCAGAAAGCTTCAGGTTGTATGCAGGATATGCAGTCTGTACGTCTGCATAGCCACAAACAACGAGGTTCACGTCAGGATGATTCTCAAGATACTTAGCTACCTCAGCTACGTTCTTCTTCTGAATCTTGGTAATGTTATACTTGTCGATGTTGAACGATACGGTGGTCTGCAGAACGTCCATGTAATGATACTCGTCGCGATATTCCACACGAGGCTGGGTTTTTCTCAATTGGTCACGCAAATCGTTGATGTTCCTATTCAAACGAGCCAGTTCGTCAGCATCAGTCCAGTTGATATCCTTGAAGCGACGGTCGCCATAATGATCCTTAAAGTGATAGATCAGGCCGAGCATAGCAGAAACATAACCATCATAGTGGTCGTCATATACAACGCCGTTGTACTTGTCATCAGAAGCGTTCATAGCAATGTCAAGTGCTAAGTCGAGCGGGTTGCTTAACTTGTAGTTGAACTGCAAACCGGCACGCATACCAATGGCGTTGCGGCTATCGGCACATACATTGTATTTACCGTCTTTTACAGTGCCCCAAGCTTTCAGATCGTCAAAATCAAATGTGTGGTTAAGGCCGAGACCGATAAAACCGACAACATTGAAACGACGGCTTTCTTTGTACTGACAGAAAATATTGCTGAGATTGAACAAAGCATCGGCATGAACAGAGATGTTCTTGAAGTCATAAAGACCGTCGCCGAAAATCTTCGGGTTATTGTTTATAGCTTCCTCGTTGGCTTTACCAGTCTGGAAGTTGAACATTCCTTGAATGCGAGCACCTACTGCCGGTGAGAAATACTTACCAACAGACAGACCGAAACTCGGGCCAATCACGTCTTTAATGTCACGGGGACGAACATTCTCGCCTAGTGAAGAATTGGCACCTGCATGGATTCCGAGGAACCAGTTGTCCCAGAATTTATAGTGTCTCAGACCTGTGATGGTATCTGCCTTCACACCACTATACTGCTGTGTAGTAGCAGTCATAGGCAGAGCGCACAGAACTGTTACAATGATAATTGCTAATTTTTTCATTGTTCTCTTTGCTTTTAATGGTTTATTCGTTGATTAACACAACTACGCACTTCTTCGTCTTGTCGAGTGAAGTTACGATGGCGGGATTGCTCTCCACGAAGATGCGGCCTGCAGGAATGTTGTACTGGTTAACCAATACATCGCGGATGGCCTGAGCGCGCTGCAAGAAGAGTTCATTGTTCTTTGCAGGGGCGTTGCTATTAATGGTAATGTAGAGATCTGCGTCGTTAGACATCTTCTTCATTTCCTCAGCAGCGGTAAACACGTTCACCTCCTGCAACTTGTCGATTTCAGATGAGTTGGTGTCAAAGGCAACAAGTGTGTTCACGCGGCTTCCGTCAACCTTACGTGTCTCATACACAACTTTGTTCTTGGCAGCATCAATGTCACCCTGTAAACGGTTGACCTCATTGTTCAGAGAGTTGAACTTGGTGTGGTCATAGCGAGCAAATGTGAACTGACGAGAACCGTCGTGGTTCTTGAAACGGTAGGTCAGACCAACGAGCACGTTCACATGTCCGTCCAGTTTGTTGTTGTTCACCTGTCCGTCATAGTTGTCGTCCAAGAAAGCGTTGGTGGCCTCGAAATCGAGATCCCACTTCTCTCCAAGACGGAACTTGGCCATCAGACCGATGCGACCACCCAGAAACTCCTGCTCTTTGGTGTTTACACCACGAGGTGCAGCATGGTCACAGAATCCTTGTGTGTACTCACAGCCAATACCTAGCAAACCAATCAGGTTGAAGCCACGGTTCTCTTTGTAACCACAGAACATGTTGGTGAAATTGAACATGCCATCGAAATAACCTCCAATGGTATTCCAATTATACTTTCCTGCGTTGTTAGCGCCAACCACATCGCTGTTGTTGCCGAAGAAACCCTGGATACGGGCACCAATAGAAGGCGACATCCATTTACCAAGCTGAATGGCTCCCATCGGGCGGAAACGCTTGATAAAGTCGTGCTCACTCTGTTTTGTACCCCAATTGAAAAGGGTACCAGCTTCAATTCCGATAAACCAATTGTCACCGAATTTTGCTTTGTTTAAAATCTTGCCATCGGAATCACCATGGGTTCCATCGGTCCAGTAAGTAGTGGTTGTGCTACTCTGAACCTCACTCTGTGCAAATGTTGTACATGGAGTGGTCAAGGCAATCAATAACAAAAGCCCTAGTTTTTTCATGTGCTTCATTATTTTAATTAATTAGTTAATGTTTATTCTTTAATATAATTCTATGATTTAGTTGTAAATACACAAAAAACTCATCTAATGTCTTCACTTCTCTTAAAAGATTATCCATTAGAATTTGAGTCATTTCTTGTTTCTGCTGCAAAAATATATATTTTTTTTGTTACTTACAAATGTTTTGTGAAAAAAATGTTCAGAAATACGATTTTTTTGTTCTAAGTCAACATGCATTATATTTTTTCTAGGTTCTTGTATAGGGCTATGTCTGTCAATTCGTAGAAAATGGGTGTTAATTGGTGTTATCACATTATTTAAATATAAGTTAGGAATTGAATAATCTTAAATAATCTTATTTTTTTATTCAAAAATCGAAATTTTATCAAGAAATACTTAATTTTGCATTCCTTATTCTGGGGTTGACTGGATTTGACAGCAGGATGAGATGGTACGTAAGCACGCGGAGCCTCGTTGGCTAGCTCCTTAATCTGAGTGAACAAAAATTAATTGGCAACAATAAGTATGCTCTCGCTGCTTAATCGAAGCACAGTAGATTACGAGCTTAATTCTGTCACCAGGTGATAGAACGAGACATCGCTCCAAGGGTGTTGTTCCGAATCTGAGGTTCAACCGGCGCAGGAAAATCGGAAAGAGATATGTCG
>ODAI012866296.1_pt1 | contig 105772 bp, 106 predicted proteins | sample 1539321 | NCBI WGS metagenome assembly ODAI01 (sample SAMN02144231, study PRJEB22623) | gut metagenome | biome: sheep rumen | host: Ovis aries | place: New Zealand
GATAATCGAATTACAGAACTTAGTCAATATCAAGAAACTATAACAGACTCTAGAAAAAACAAACTAGAAGATAAAGTTGAAAAAATAGAGACTAAGGAAACTAATAATCTTTCTGACTACATCGAAAATATTGAAGATGATCATGAAAACGCTCTAAGTAAAGAAATAGAAAAATACCCTGTTCCCGATGAAGTACCTATTCTACCCACTACACCTGAAAAACCAATCATAAGGCCGGAGGATGTAGAAAACCTAGAATATACTGTCGATCCTCTATTTGACGAGAGAGTAGTTGACCTTTCACAAACTAGAATCGATATTGAGGGCGAAAAGGAGATAGAAACGCTGGAAGATCATATCGAAAACCTAGAGAATACTAAAGAGTCCAGCAAATTAGAAGAATATGTAGAACCTTTAGAAGATAAAAAGGATGATATCAATCTTTCGGAGTATATCGATTCTATAAAAGATGAAAGGGAAGTTGATCTCTCGGAGGTTAGAGAGGACATAGAAGATAAGAGGGAAAATGAGTTAGAAGATTATATAGATCCCCTTTCTGATGATAGAGAGAATGAGCTCAGTTCAATCAGGGAAGACCTTGAGGATGAACGAGAAAATAATTTGTCTGATACTATAATAGGTCTAGAAAAAAATGAAGATCCAGAAGCGCTCTATGATTCTTCTTTAGCTATTCCTGATGGTAATAGAAGAGGAGATGAAGATGAGGAATTAGAAGACGAAAGATTAGACCTTGAGGATAATAGAGAGAATCAACTAGAGGATTACGTTAACTCACTTAATGACCCTAGAGAAAATCAACTGGAGGATTACATAGATCCCCTTACCGATAATAGAGAGAATCAACTTGAAGATTATATAGATCCTTTAGAAGATAATAGAGAAAATACTTTAGAAGATTTTATTGACTCTTTAGAAGATGATAGAGAGAATGAGTTAGAAAATTATATAGATTCTCTTGAAGATACTAGGGAAAATAATCTTGAAGACTACATAGATCCTCTCACTGATGATAGAGAGAATGAGTTAGAGAATTATATAGATAAAAGAGGAGATAATTCAGAAGAACATAACGAATTCATAGACCCGGATGAAGCTCTATTATATGAAGACTCTTTAGCTATTCCTGATGGTAATAGAAGAGGAGATGAAGATGAGGAATTAGAAGACGAAAGATTAGACCTTGAGGATAATAGAGAAAATAATCTTGAAGACTACGTGGATCCTCTAACTGATGATAGAGAGAATGGGTTAGAGGATTATATAGATCCTTTAGAAGATAATAGAGAAAATACTTTAGAGGATTATATTGATCCTCTTTCTGATGATAGAGAGCCTTCTTTACTTGGTGATGAAACCAAGAAAAAAGAGGATGATGCTAATGAAAATGGTTGGAGTGAGGAACTAGAAGATGAAAGATTAGACCTTGAGGATAATAGAGAGAATCAACTTTTAGGTGATGAAACCAAGAAAAAAGAGGATGATGCTAATGAAAATGGTTGGAATGAGGAACTTGAAAACTATGTAGACATTAGAGGTGGAAACTTAGATGACATAAAAGAGCTTTATTCTGATTCTTTGGCTAGACCTGGAGAAGATAAAGACACCAAATTAGAAGATGAGATAAAAAATCTTCTTCCTGATGATACTACTAAGGATAATTGGTCTTGGGGTAGTGATGGAGTTGGAGGAGATAATGATTCTTCTACTGGTAAACATAAACAATTTGATCCTAATTCTGATTCTCTAAAAGATAAAAAAATAGAAAGAGATAATGACTTTACAGAAAAAACTAACATTTCAGGTAAAAGTCAAAAATCTCTAGAAAAAGAATTAGAAGAAAAAGGAGATACGGATTCATTAGCAGATCATACTTGGCTATCTCAACAAGCATTCAAAGATGGAAAGTTTGAAGAAGATGGTGATAAGATAAAGATGGGTTCTGATGATACTACTAAGGATAATTGGTCTTGGGGTAGTGATGGAGTTGGAGGAGATAATGATTCTTCTACTGGTAAACATAAACAATTCGATCCTGATTCCGACAAACTCTATCTTGGATCTATCTTATCTTCTAGAGATGATGTCGACGAATATTATAAAAAAGTTCAAGAATTCGCAAGTAATAAAAAAGATCTTAATATTGGCTGGAGATCTAAAATTCAAGCCATATTAACAAAATATACAACAAATAAAAATTTATCTCAATCTGATTTTGAAAATTTTGAAAAAGAAATAATGCAAGCTGCTATGACCGGTTATGCTGTTCCAATTAAAAGAGATGATGGAAAAGAAGATAAAACTAATATAACCGGTGAAATTCAAGGACTAAACGGAGGCAGTGATGAAAAATTTGCAAAAAGAGCGGAAGGAGTTGAATATGTTCCTATAGCTAAAACTCCTGAATTTTTTGGGCATGGAGCTAGTGTAGGTAGTGTAATAGATGGTTTAAATCCAAATAATTATCTTAGATGGGCTGTAGAAAGAACAGTTGGACAAGCAATTCACGGATCACTTAGACAACTTGCCATAGATGAAGCCCTAGCACTTTTGGTTCTTGCACGTGATGAGCTCGAAGAATTAACAGAAGGAAATCGTGATAGACTTCCAGGCAGTACAAACATTCTTGGAGACTTAGCTAGTGGAGGTGTGGGAAAAGCAATATCTGGAGCAATTGGAAGAGGAGTTAATTCTCTTCTTGGTGCTGATGGTCCTGATTATTCTATTCCCTCAAACCGTCCAAAAGTAAGCAAAGGAACTAGACTATTAGGTGGTAAGAAAAGAGAAGACACTACAGGATGGACAAAGCTGAACGACAAAAAGGAAGGTGTCGTTACTCCTGGAGGTGGTGATGCTGGTTCAAATCTTCTCGGAAAACTCAAATCCGCTGCTAAATCTATGATCTCTGGAAGCGATAACAGTGAAGATTATGTCTTTGCAAATGAATTACAATACTTGCAAGGAGAAGGAATAAAAACTACATTAGAAGAATTATGTGGAAAAGATCCAAGTAGTTTAAGTTCCATAGAAGATTTATTTAAAAGCTTTAAAAAGTCTCCATACATGACCACAGCATCCAAGGTTGCTTCAACTGGGGATGATTGTTTGAGAGTTAGAACATTAGATTCAAATGCTTACTGGGAAATCATTTTTGAGCCTTTTGTAGGAGATGAAAATGGTGGAGTTTCTTTTTTACCACCAATCACAGAAATAAATAGGTGGAATTTATCATTTCATGGAGTAAATACTGGCTATAATAGATGGGTCCCTGTAAATTCATTTGAGTTAGGAAAATCAAAATTAAACAGTAAAACTCTTAGCTTATTTGATGGAGAAATTAGTTATCCAATATCCATGGAATTTACTAATGAATTTAGACTTACTTTTGTTGATGATCAATATAAATCTTGGAGAACTTATTTTGAAAGGAGTGCAGAAACAATGGTATATAATTCAATAGTTCATGATTCATATGATTATGGATATGATACCTTTGGAAATTATAAAGGTCAGAATTATAATACTTTTACCACTATAGATAAATCTTATGTAGTTATAGCTCCTTATAAAAATGTAACTTTCAGATGTACTATTTTTTGCATGACTCCTCAAAGAAGTACTATTTCTAAATATGACCTCCTATTAACTCTTAAAGATTTTGCAGAAGAAAGATCTGGAGAAATTGACGGAGCAGGAAGTGATTTAACAGTTGCTTTTAGTATAGTTGGAGAAAACCCAGCACCTAGAGGAGGATTAGCAAGTTATGTTTCAAGTAAGCCAGCAATAAAAGTAAATAAACTTCCTGATAGATATAGTCCAGCCTCAATAGTATCTAGTGGTGTTAATAACGTAATTGGATTATTATAAAATATGTATTTAAGATTAGGAAATTCTGGAATAAAATACTCAACTCCAGATACAGATGATTTTATGATATTTGCCGAAGTCCCAGAAGGATGCACAATGTCATATGAAAAACCTATCTTAGTCAGAACGAAAGATGAATTAGATATATGGTTCGGAAAGGAATTCAAAGAACGAGAATACTTTGATGAACTTCTTCAATCTGGCGTAGTACTTTATTTATATAAGCCAATTAGTGAAAAAAGTAATACCAGTCAAGAAGGATATATTGATTATAGTAGTTTTGTTGAGATAGATAAATATTTTACAGAAAAAGAATTAGAGAATATAACAGGAGATAAGAAAAAAATCTATAAAGTATATTCTGATGTTGGAGATTACGAAGACGAAGTGGTAGAATATTCTTCCAAAGACGAAACTTATAACTCTTATGTAATAAAATATAATAAATATATTTGGGTTGAAGATTTTAGTCTCTTTGTTGATATAAAGGATCTTCCACAAAACCTAGATAACATTAATTCTGACTCTCTAAATAACCGAGACTCACTTAGAATTACTTATCCAGAATATTATAGTGGATCTTATACAGTTAATAATTCTCTAATTAAATATACACATCCAAAATACGGAGGCACAGATAGAATATATGACTCTTCTACAATAGGTCTTCTTTCATTAGTGGGCTTAGACTTAGATAGAATAGAGAAGGGGTATCAAACTTTGGCCTTTAATATTAGTGATCCAGGCATTACAACAAAGGATACATATATAACTATCAGAAATAAAAATAATAATTTAAATACAGTAATCTATTATAATAATGAGATTAGAAACTCTGGAGAAAATCCAGATACTTATTATTATAGAGTTACAAAAGAAGAAAAAAGCAGAATAATCGACATAGATAAATATTGTGGTAGTAGTTTATCTAGTAAAGAGACTAATATGAAATTTCCTAATATGGTCTCTTCTATATCTGATATCCTACAGTCTGAATGTGGATTTAGAAAAATTAATGAAAATACAATACTTCCTGATTTTCCTATCTCTGCATCTTATTTCTACACTATTCCCGAACCATTCTCATTTTCTCCTAGCTTTGAAAAAACTCATGATATTCTTAGTGAAAAAACAGAGAACGATGGAAGAATTGAGTTTTATAGCAAAACAATAGGAATAGATGATGAATATGAAGGAAACATAGAAGTAGAGATAAAGCACTTAAAGAATAGCATTTATAGATTTATAATTACTAGGTATGATTATTCTGAGGTTTTTGAAGGAGATATTTTTGGAGAGAAAAGTGAAAGAATAGATTACATTATTAGTAAAGAATCTAAACTTGTATATTGTAATCTTATTGAAACTTATACAGGTTATTTTCGCGACCATACAGGAACAGGAACTTATAATTTTGATCCTGTTACTATAGCTTACAGCAAAGATCTAAACTCTGCTGAAGACTATGACCAAAAGTATAGAATTAAACCTAACGAAATTCTTGATTATTTTTATTTAGAGCCTACCAGTAAAAGATCATGGAAACTAAGAGAAGGAAAATACACATTACGAAGAGCTATAAAAGAATCTAATGTTTCATACACTAGATCACTTGAGGTTCTTCTAGGAGATGAAGAAACCGTTTATCCAGATTTTATCCTAATCCCAAATCCATCTCTTTACAATTACGATTACAAAAAAATTCTTCAATATTGTTCATCCATTAATTGTCAAGCCTTAATACAAAATACAGAAAAAGACTATGATAAAAATTATACTGAAGATATAAACAATAGATTAGTTTATTTCTTTAAGGACATGACAATTTATAGTATGTGGAGACCTGGTTATTATGTTTATCTTAAAGGTTTATTGGGAGATACTTATTCTGCTTCTACAACCAAGATATTATATGAAACACCAGAGAAAGATCCATATGAAGAAACTGAAACACTATACTCATTAGAAGTGTATAAATCAAATTACATGGTGGATAATGGACAACTTTATTATTACAGGAAATATTTTGATGGAGATGACTATTATTCTTCTGGGTGGATGAGATTTGTACTTGGAAAAATTAGCAGAGAGTTAGAGAAAAATAAAGGGCTTTACCTCTCTGAAAAAATGTCCGGAAGATTAAAAGGTATAGTTGGAGAAGTTTTATCTAGAGTGGAAAGAACATTTTCAATTATAAGAAGAATTAGCATATTACAATTTACGTTAGATTACCAGAATAATAAAATGTCTCTGGTAGTAGAAACAGAGATTAGTGACTTGGTTAAAAATTCCATGACACTAAATTTAACAATTAACTATAATAAAAAGGAATAAATTATGGCAACAGTTGCTTCATTAGTTCGAGGTAGTAATGGCCACCAGAGCTTTATTGATTATCAGCAAACTTATAAGGATGATAATAAAGAATTCCTGAGAGGTGACATGTGGGAGTGGAAGTTTACCAATGCTCCTAAAATCGTTTACTATCCCGGTGATAAAATTATTAATGCACGTCTCGTAGCTGTTAATGTCGGCACTGATTCTTCAATTATTAGTTTCGACAAGAGATTCCGCAACGAGTATGTGATTAGACAAGATACGGGTGTTAATACTTCTGGAACTATCACACTGTCAATGATAGATAAAGAAGATCAAGCTTTATCTTATTTCTTTGATGATTGGCACCAGAAGATTGCTGACCGCGACACTAAATACTCTTTCCGTAAAGATGACTTAGTAGCTGACGGTCAATTGATTCTTACTAACTCGTCTCGTATCGCTGTTCGTACTCTTAACTTCTATAATCTTCACCTTCAGGACTCTCCTTTAGATGAAAATGGAACAACCGAGAGTGGAACAGATCGCGCTGATATTCAGGTATCATTGTTCTTCGAGCATTATGATCGTACGTTCAATAACTTATAATATCACAAAACACGCTCAAAGAGAGGAACTATCCTTATAATTGAGCAAAATACGTTTATCATCGAATTAATTTTATTAAGTTTGGGGAGATAGGAGTTGCGCAGCTTTTATCTCCCATTTTTATAAACTAATATGATAGTACTTCGTAAAAAATTATATACTGGCGGGAACGAAGGAAATATCGAAGCCGCCATAGAAAATGAAGATAATAGTAACGTAGAGCAAGATAAGCAAGAATTTCTAATTCAGGCGGGTCAAGCTCAACAATCAATACGACAATGATAGAATTTAAACAAAAACAATATAGTGAAGAGGATAAAAAACTCTTCATTAATTTCCTTGGTGTTTTGACGGGCTGGGGAAATAAGGCTAAAAATCTACATTGGGCGGCTCCTTCGAAAAATATTCATGTATATCTAGATGAATTTTATGAAATCCTTGGAGAGTATACAGACGGATTAGCTGAGGGATATATGGGAATTCTAGGTAAAATGGGCCCCTCTGATGTTAGATGTATTGAGTGTGGATCAGAAAATGCATGGGAATTTATAGATGAGGTTATGGAAAAAACTCATGACTTCTACAACAACCTTCCTGATGGAATAGAATTTAAAGGAATTACTAGTGAATGTGAAACTTTTATTCAAAATATAAGTAAATATCACTACCTATTTGGATTATGTAAGTCATGATAATACTTAGACAAAAAGAATATTCTAAATTCACTGAAATTGCTAAAGGTTCTCTTAAAGGAACCGGATGGGGTGCTGGAATAGGTTATGTTGCCGGAGCTGGAATTGCGTTACAGGCTGGAGAAGACATGAAGCAAATACACAGAGCAGGAAAGATAGGAGCTATGATCGGTGCTGGTATGGGTGCAGTGAATGGAGGAATGATAGGATACAAAAAAGAACCAAAGATACCAAAGCCAAAACAAATAACGCTTCAAGAATTTAAACAGCTACTTCCACCACAATATTCAAAATGGCTTAGAATTGCAAAAGACGGAAAAACTGTTCAATTACAAAAAGATATAAGTAAATTTAATTATAAGATCTATCCGTTGTTCCAGGTACCAGACATTAAAGATATGTTCGAGGAATATAAAGAGAGTGGATCTTGTACTATTTTAAATTTAGCGGATTATGGTTCTAGTGTAGACTCTTTAACTTGGATACCTACAGAGAAAAGATGGGTAGGTAAAATACAAAATCCAGATGAAGAAATAAAATACTCCTATGATTGTCTTTTAGAATTTATTGTTGAAGAAATAGAAGACGATAATTATACTAATAAAGTAGAGATTTTTACGGATTATATAAAAAGTAAACTATGATAATATTGAGAACAAAACTAGTTCCTTCTGGTTATAAAGCCATGACGATTGGACCTTTTATATTAACTAGGCCAGGTACTAAGTTATGGGATACTGATATTAACCATGAGAAAATACACTGGAAACAAGAAATAGAAATGCTCATTATTTTCTTCTATATCTGGTACTGCTTTGAATTTCTTGTGAGACTAATAATAGAAAAGGAATGGAAGAAAGCATATAGGAAGATAAGTTTCGAACAAGAAGCCTACGAATATGAAACTAACTTAGCCTATCCTAGATTTCGTCCTTGGTATAGATGGGTAAAATACTTAAAGAAATGATAATACTTAGACAGAAAGAATATTCAAGCTTAGAAGAGAACTTAGAAACATATTATAATTTTCTTGAGTTTGAAGAAGAAAATAATATCTCCAATAGTCCAGTAATGAAGGAGGTTGAAATTGGAGACGGTCTAAAACAAATTGCACTTTTATATTCCCCAAGAGATAAAGGATTAGAGAGCACAATTATTTTCTTGAAGGATAAACTCTATAAATTCACATGTCTGGTAGAGGAATGGCCAGGATGGAATGAAGCTGTAGAGAAGGTTGTTGGATATTCTGGAAGTCTTAGGAAGGATATATTAGACGATCTAAACTACAGGAGAAGACAAAACGGAGAAGAAGAGTTATTGGAAAAAGAAATGGAGGCTCTAAAATAATAAATTGGGAATAATGGAATCAAGAGACTAGCTACTTTCTTCGAACAGGACATAGATTCGAGAGTTGAAAGAAGAAAATGATGACATAGAAAATTGTTGGATCATCGGTGGAAAGGAATAAGCTGTTTAGGACCGACGAGTTTGACAGAGATGCGCAAATTTGGTACCTGAACGCATCGAACATAAACTCGCATATCCAAACAGCAAATTATCCTAGAATATCCTTTATTGTGTGTTCTAGGAGCTAAATGAATCATTTTTGGCGCCTGGGTTTATCAAGAATAAGCCAAACTCATCATCAGCCCACTCAAGAAACTCGGGGCTTCGATTCGTCTATGAAGGCTACGCTATTGAAACAGACCCGGATGAAGCCCGACTATGGGAGGAGGGATGAAGGAGGAGATTTTATGTAACAAATTTTTTTGGAAGATACTTTATAATAAACTCCCAAAATCTATTATTAAAATGTTACATTTTGCGTTTAAGATGACATTAAATCTTTATATGTGGTAGGCGATGATAAACCCATGCCGTAAATTGGGTTCATAAAAACATATAAAGAATGAATAAAACAATATTAGAAGTTCCAGTGGGAGTAAGATATATAAGCCAATGGAATGGATTTAGGTTAAACGACTTTCCTCACATCCTAGACAAAAAGATACCAGGATGTGGATTTACAGAGTGGTGTATAACCAATAATGAGGATACTATATTATGTTCTCCCAGAAAAATACTACTCCAGAATAAATACGATCAACATAAGAAGGATGTTTTCTTGGTTGTCAATGAGTATGAGAAGGTTATAGATTCCGGAAAGGATTTAGTCAGTAGAAAACCATCATTGCCAAAGAAGGATCAAATTGAGTTAACGAAAGAACAAAAAGAGGAATTTTTTAAGAAATTAACGGAGAATCTTAAGTATTATATTGAAGGCAGAGCCAAACAAGGAAAGCCAGCAAAAATATTAGTTACTTATGATTCCTTTTCTTTGGTATATGATATTCTTCATTTTGCTATGATTGAGACAAGATTTCAAGTTATAGTAGATGAGTTTCAAAGTATTTTTACAGATTCTAGATTTAAGAGCACAACAGAGATGAAATTTATGTCATATCTAAAGAAACTTAAAAGGGTATGTTTTGTTTCAGCTACTCCTATGATTGATACTTACTTAGATCGGCTTGATGATTTTAAATTTCTTCCATACTATGAACTTGATTGGGAGTCTCTTAGTCCTGGTCGAGTGAAAAAACCGGATCTTAAAGTTAGAATAAGTAAGGCAATATTTACATCGGCGAAGAAAATCATAGAATCTTATAAGAGCGGTAAATTTGAATATAAATTTTTATCTGATCAGCAAGGAAATCCAGTTAAAATTGAAAGTAGAGAAGCCGTAATTTATGTAAACTCTGTCAATAATATCCTCAGCATTATTAAGAAGTCTGGTTTAAAGCCCGGTGAAGTAAATATTCTCTGTGCTAATACGGAGGAGAATAAAAAGAAAATACGCCGAAAGTTGGGAAAAGGCTTTGATATTGGTTCCGTTCCGCTCAGAGATCAAATTCATAAGATGTTTACTTTCTGTACAAGAACCGTTTATCTTGGTGCTGACTTCTACTCAACATGTGCTAGAACCTTCGTAATCAGTGATGCGAATATAGAAACATTAGCGGTTGACATCTCCCTCGACCTACCACAAATTCTAGGTAGGCAGAGGTTAGAAGAGAATCCATGGAAGAACAGTGCTGAATTCTATTATAAACCTCTTGCACTTGGAAACCGAACCTCTAGGGAAGTATTTGACGAAAGAGTTGCCGAGAAAGTAAGAATGACTGAGTCTCTTATTAAATCTTATTATGATGTTTCTACTAGTGATCAGAAGAAGGACCTAGCAAAAACATATCAAAATGTAGCTGAAGTTTTTAATTACAAGGATCAATATGTTGCTGTAGATAGATTTAAAACTGGTAATATAATTCGAGGTAAAGATGGAAGTTACAAGGAGGAGTATATTTTTAAGCCAGTAAAAAATAACTTAGTATTAATAGCAGAAGAAAGGGCTTATGATATTCAGCAGATAGATTATGCAGATCGATTTACAGTTTTTAATTCACTAGACTCTAAAATTGGTCTTGGAAATTTAGACGTAGAAGTTCAAAAATTTATGCAGGTTTACGAATCTTTGCCTAGGTTATATGATAAGCTTAAGTATCTCTGTGAATACGAATGTGATGGTAGAATTAAATCATCTATCTTAGAGCACATAACAGAAAAACACTTCAAAGAGTATTATTTAACTTTAGGGCCTGAAAAATTAAAGACCCTAGGATATGGAATTACTCAGATTAATAAATATCTTGGAATAATTACTTTTGATGCGACGGAATTAAATAAAGAGATTTTATCTAGTTTTAATGTTGGTGATAAGTTGACGGTTTCAGAAGTAAAAGAAAAGTTAGCTAATATTTATATTAAGACAGGTTACGAAAAAACTCCAACATCAAAAGATTTAGAGGAGTGGTTTGAATTAAAAAAGATTGTAATTAATACTAAAATAGAATCAGGAAAATATAAAAGAGATAGAGGATTTGAAATTTTGGCGAAGAAATAATATATGATAGAGTAGATCTATGATTGACGAAAAGTTAGTCATAGATTTTATTCTTTAAACACTTGAATAACAATGAACTTACAATGTATATTTATGCACGGCGACTTAGTCCAAATCGATGGGTATGTAGGCTTCGTTGATCACATGGAAGGAAGTAGAGTTTGGTTTAAGTATGCATGGTGTATTCTTCCCTATTCAACTTGGGAGGATGATATAAAGAACAATTATATAGATCTAAAGGAGGCTGAGTATTGGTCTTTGAGCTTTAGAAGAGAATATTGTAGAAACATGTAAATTGGAGAAGAAGTAAAATGAATAGAGCAAGAAACATAAAACCCCTCGACTTAGATACAATAGAATTTCTAAATAATTATAAAAAAGCAGAAGGATGTGAGAATAAACATTATGAACCTAAAGAGAAAATAGATGAAGACCTAGTTTTTGCAGAAATGTGTATAAATTCTTTAGGTGATAGTATAATTAGTGGTTTATTTAAAAACATACATAACGAACTTGATAATCTTGAGCGCGTTTTTAATATGGGAGGGGATACAACAGACTTAGTAAGAGATGTTATTTTTGAAAGACTAAAGAAAATTATATATGGAAATAAGTGTTAAGCAGCTACCGTCGGGAGGTTTTGGTTATGATTTTCCAACAATTTCTATAACTCCCTTGACATTCTTGGAACTAAATCAATATCTAGAGCAAGTTCCAACCGATGATCCTCTTGGAAAGTATATGTTTGATATAAAAGTACTGGAGAGGGATGATAAGAAAATAAATGATTGCTATGTTATGGATGTTGATTTCCTGATATTCTTCAAAAAGCTTATTACAGTTAGTGAAGACTTATCATATCAAATTGAAATTACATGTCCAGAGTGTGGCAAAAAGATAAAAAAGAGTATTAGTTTTGATCGTGATATTCATTTCAAGCAGATTGATCCAAATATAATGAAAGGCGCGCGAATTAATTTAGGTGGTCATGTTTACGAGACTATTGTACCTACCGTGAATGAATTCTTGAAAGTATTTGATAGGTACTTACGCTATCGGAGTGTTACGGATCTTAAAATGATTAAGACTATCGCGCTTATAAAAGGAGACTATGCAAATCAAATTGAGGATGATGTTTTAGGAGCAAAGCATTCTGACATTACGTTGCTTATGGCTCTTAGAGATTTATATTATGATCGACTTGAGCCTATTGAAGTTTATTGTCCGGAATGTAATAGGGATAAAAAGGGTGAAGAAAGGAGGAGTGTGGCAGTAAGCGTAGATTCACTTATTGTCGACTTTTTTCGAGAGCTCTATATCAATAGCCCAATTGATGGATCTAAAATTTTATTTAAATAAATTTCTCAAAGTTGATAATATAGAGAATTATACATTAAAGTGCATCATGGAACTTCAAAAGAGATATGACATTTTCTTAGATCATAGTGAAGGTGTAGATCCAGATTTTCCGCTTATTGATTTTGGTAAGAATGGTAAGAAGGTTCAGGGTGTTAACAAAATACAAGCTGGTTTTGGAGAAGAGGAAAGTGATAATAATAATGATCTTTTCTCAGTTAATAGATAATAAAGAATATGGCAGCAGGAGATTCAAGGAATAAAGATTTGGAAAAAAGACAGAAAGAAATATTGGCAAAGGAGGGTAAAGAGAAAGGTGATCTCGCTCAACTTCAGGCGGCTCAAGGACAACTTCAGGCGTTACAGGGAGAGCGACAAAACAACTTACAACTCCAGAGACAATCTTTGAGTCAAGAGGCTGAGATGAATCAAACTCTGGCGCAGGCTGGAGAGATTGCTGCCGCTAGTGGTGCAGTGGTTCCTCAAACAATCTCGCCTCAAACTCAATCTATTCTCGGGAAATATATGAGACCTCAGAGAACACAGGGTAGGGAGGTAAAAATAACTCCTAATAACATACAAATTACAAATAACTATAACACCACTAATATACAAGGAGGAGGTCCAACGCAAGGAAGGCCAATTCAAATTAAGGAGAGTGAAAATAATAATCCAGCTAAATTTAAGACGTGGTTAAGTAATATTTTTGCACGTCAAGCAGAAGCAAATCAGAAAAGAGAGAAGGAATTTGATAAGAGAGAAATGAATCTTACCAAGTCTTCGAACCGTATGCTAAAGAGAATCGAAGCTCTAAGTAAAGAAGTAGGAGAAACTTTCAACCCACAAAGAATCGGAACTACTATTGGAAATCAATTTAAGGTACTTCTCTTTCTCTTTGGTGGCATCTTCTTGGCTAAATATTGGACAAAGGTACTTGGAGGTGTAAAATGGATTGGAGATAAGATTCAAGGATTAGCTGGATGGTTTGGTATTGGAGAAGAAGGCAGAAAAAGAAAGGCTAATAATACTGACTTCTTAGGGGATCTTTATTGGTTTTTAACCGGAGATAGAAAGAAAGCCAGAGACGGAAAAACAAGTCTCATGGGAGTCTTCAAGAAAATCATGCAAGACTTCGGAGAGTATATAAAGATCTGGTTTGAGAAGCAGATGGAACTCAGGGCTGTTGCAGTAAAACAGATAAAAAAGCCAGAGTTCAAATTGGGAGATATCGGAGCTAGTATATCAGAAATTGGCACTTACTTAGCAGATATCCTCCAAGCTATTGTTAGTCCCACTGCTAGCGCCGAGAGACAAGTAAATAGAAGAGTATCAGCACAGGCAGAAAATAGTTCAGCTCTTGCTAGACAGAGAGAAGGAACCAATGCTTTTAAAAGGGTTGCTTCTGATACTATGGCAGGTGATTATGCACTGGAAGCTGAAGGAAAAAAGAGATATACTAACTTAGACTATGCAGTAGATCCTAGTGGTAAACTTAGAGATGGTGCTGGAATTAGTGTTGGCCAAGGTCGAGATATCTTAGGAGCTTACAATGACGCTAGAAATTACGGTGCTGTTGATATAGGCCGTGTTTATAGTGGCTTAACCAGACTCTATGAAAAGGCTAATTCATCTGGAGGTGTTATTCTTGATGGTGAGTTTATTGATAGAATGTTTGGTCCTGGTGCTAGAGTATCGGGAAAATTCGAACCGGTTAAAACAAAATATGTTAGGGAGGAAAATAGTAATCTCCTTAACGAAATGCAGGATAATTATACTGGCGTTAGTTCTGGAGACTATCTAGCTCGTACTGCCGAAGGTGCTGCGATGGGTGCTGGAATTGGAGCATTTGCAGAGGGTGTAGGCGCTGCTCCAGGTGCTTTAGTAGGTGCCGGAGTTGGATTAGCAACAGCCGCCGGAGAATCACTGGTTCATGGTTGGGTTTCAGATAAATATCACCTTAAACTTGTAACAGAAGATGATCCGAAGTATAAAGATGTTCCTGCTGCAGTTTTTAATGGTCAGTCATTGACAGGAAAGGATTACTACCGAGTTAAAGCAGAGGATCTTAAGGCTCTTCTTAAACGCTTTGATCCCAATAATACAGAAAGTAAAGATGTAATTTTTGCAAACATACGTCAGGATCTTACTAATTATGGAGGGGGTCAGAGCGCAATAAATAGTAAATATAACACTATTGGTCGTCAAGCAGGTTTTAGTCGACAATATATGACTAATCTTGACGATGCAATGGGAAATTATAGAGAAATTGATAGAATAAATAGGGAATACAATACTAGATTGCAGAATTCTGAATTCATGGTTCAGGCTAGAGCTCTTGGAGATCGCAGTATGTATGTGGCCAATGCTGGAATGGATGCTGTCGGTGATATGGTTCAAGGCGTTGGTAATCTAGTTGGTGTTCGATTTCCTGGAAGCAATAAGAAGGGATATGCAGATAAACAAACTATGACATATAGAAAAAATTATCTCATGTCTCGATTAACAGAAGCTGGACTAAATAGAGGCGCTGCAGCTGGAGTTATAGGAAATCTTTTAGGTGAAGGTTTAGCAGTACAAGATACCGGAAGACTTAAGGATGATCTTGGAAGTCCTGGTGGCGGTATTGCAGGTTTTCGACAACAAGGTGATCTTCCAAATCTTCAGGCTTGGGCGAGAAGTCAGGGAAGAGACTGGAGGCAATTTGAAACACAGGCAGATTATATTGCTCAACACGATACTATAAAGAAAATCGCTGGTGTTACGTCTCAGAAAGCTCCTCAGGATTCTATATGGGATGCGGCCTTTATTTGGGGACACGATTACGAAAAATTTCTTGGACACGATCAAAGAGATAGAACAGGAATAAAGTGGGGAGAATATAAGAAACGCGCTAATTTTGGTAGGGGTGTTTATGAAGAATTTGCTGGTGTTGATTTAAGTTCTGTACAAATGAGTCCTTCAGTGGGTCAAAGTGGTGGAGTTGGTTATTATCCAGCACCAGAGACATCTAGTGTTACTCCTACTTATACCACATCTTATACTACTTCGGTTAATCCTATTTCAATACAGTCTACACTTTCATTACCATCTTCTACAAATCTAATAAGTAACAGTGATGATAACAAGCTTCCTGAAGCTGGAGTAGAAGTTACATATAGTGGAAGTGAAGCAGAGGAGAAAAAAGGATTTGTTGCCCTTGTTGGTGATAGTTATGCAGTAGGTATAGCTTCATATTTTGTAAAGGATCTTAAAGTTAGAAATATTGCGGCTAAAGCTACATGTTGGCCGGGAGGAAATAGTTCTAATAAAACACATTATTATTGTGTTAGTGGTGCTACTATAGAAAATGTTTCTTATCAAGTTTCTAATGCTCTTAATGATAATGCCTCTGTTATTGTTCTTCATGCTGGTTTAAATAATTATAGTCAGCCTGAACAAACTATAGCTCAGCAATTATTAGCTTGTGGTCAAAAAGCTGCTTCAAAGGGTGCAAAGGTATTTTTAATAGCTCCGATTCATGGACAAACGAAACCTGGATTATCAGAAGGAGCTGTTAAAGTTGCTAATGCCGTTAGAAGTGCTTGTAGTGCTGGTAATTTTGGCTTAATTGATTTGGAACCCGGATCTAATAAGTATACAAAGTTTGATAGAGAAGGTATTCATCCTATAGATTGGGCTTCCTATGCTAAGGATGTAGTGGAACTTCTTATTCGCGGAGGTGGTCAAGTTGCACTGTCTCAGGCCTATGAAGAAACCTCTGGACAAGGATATGTAGGTGACGGTGGTTTTGGAGGAGGTAATTTTGGAGCATATCTTGTTGATTTGGGAGGAGATATAAGTGATTATAAACTTTTTCCAGGTGCTCTTAATCCAGAACAAATAGAAGCAAAGAAGAATGAAGGACTTCTTAGAAATGAAGCTTTAAATATATTAGCTCGAGCCAGGGAAACTGGATTCACCTATAATAATCTTAAAGCAGACGTCCCATTAGAAATAAAAAAGAATGCATTTGATCTAGATAGATTCTTGAAAACTTATGATGATGAAGGATTTATGGAATTCTGGTCTAAGTTACCTCAAGAGGAGAGAGATGAGTTTAAGAAGAGATATGAAAGATTTTTAGAACTTCACGAAAAATCAATCCAAAATGAAAATGATAAAGTAGTTATAGGATCTACTGAACTTGGAGGTTCTGGGTTTGATAAAAAATTGGCTTTAGAGAAACAGTTAGGAGAAATTTTTGATAAACACGTTAATGAAGAAGATTGGACAAATATAAGTGGTAATCAAAATGAGGAGAGTAAAAGGAGAGCTATAACTAAAGCAAAAATTCATAATTTAATTTTATCTGGAAAATTAGATGAAGCAGATGAATTAGCAAAAAATGGAACTTTTCAAACCGACTATGATTACGACACTTATAATCTTAATTGGGGTGATGATATATTAGGGATGTCTGGAAAAGATTCTAGAAAATTTTTCTATGATACCTATAAATATTCATTAATTCATGGTCAAGATTATATAGATTTAATGGCCAGATATGTAGATGCTAAAAGACAATTAATGGAGCTTAACGAAAATGATCCGAATAGAGCCAGATATCAAAAAGAATTAGAATGGTTGGAGTCTAGGAAGAAAATTTATGAAAGTGAAGATAATAATAAGACTATAAGTTCTAATGATAAAGCAGAACTTGGAGTAGCTATATTAGATCGTAATCAAAAACGTGCTAGTGCTGAAGTTAGGATATTAGATGCTAAAGAGAAAAGAGATCAATTTAAAAAAGAGATGGATGCTGCTCTTGCAAATGGTATGCCGCTTCAGGAATGGTATAGGACCTATGAGGATCAAATGAAAATTCTAGAACAGGATTTGGAAGATGCTCAAAATAGTCTTAAAGAGCTAGATGAGAAATCGAGCATAGAAATAAAAGAGTTTTTAGAAGAGCAAGATCGTCATAAAGCTTTTATGGAGGCTAGTAAAGAAGAATTAAATGAAGCTTTTGACAAACTTAATATTAAAGAGGATGGATATTGGGATAAAGTTAAAACCCTGTATGAAAAATATGGAAAGAGTGCTCTTGATAGATTAGGAATTACTGTTGATGAAATGAAGGCAGTAATGAAATTATATGAAGATAACGCTCTTAAAAAGTTTACAGATGAGCAAAAACTTCTATATGTCAGATTAACAGAATTTAAAAATAAGCTTGAATTAGCTGAAAAATTAGCATATAAATCTTTTGAAACCGGTGATGATTTAACAACTGGAGAATTGTTTGCTGCTATTAGTGGAAAACCTGTAGATTCTAGTACTGGCAGAAAGATAGGTGGATTCTTTGAGAAGATAGGTTATAATGTATCTACTAATACAATAAATGGTCAACCTGCAATGGATGCTCTAAAAAATGTTGATGTTACTAAATCCTATCCGATGGTTTTAGCAAGGACTCCGGATCAGGGAAAAGCAGAGACTATTAGAGAATATGAAACTAGTACTGGTTACAAATTTACAGGAAATGTAGAACAGGATATAGAAACTAATACTGGTCATGGCTATGGAAATATAGGAGGAAATAGAAGTACTACTAATCATTGGATTGGAGAATCGTATGAAACTCCAAAATTTGAATTTGGTTTCACTCCAAGGGCAGAGGGCGGTATGGTTGAAAAACCGGAAATTACTCTTATGGGTGAAGAAGGTAGAGAGTTAGTAGTTCCAAACTATATTGTTGAAGATCCTAATAATAGTAGTATTATAAAGGGAACTTTAAATGCTATAAAGAAAGGAGAATCTACTATCAAACCAGAATCATTTACAAACGACAGTAATATTATTTTATCACTTAATAACATTGGTTGTAAACTTGATACTCTCGCTCAAATTAATGGAGCTGGTTTTCAGGGTACTATATCAGCTACTGAAGCTAATAGACCACTTCCTCCAACAATTCCAAATCCAAAAAATATTATTAAAAGCATAACAAGATGATAGATCAAGATTATAGTTCAGAATTAAAAAAATCTCCATATGAACCAATAAGTAAAGTAAGTGGATTTTATTATGATGAACAAATGAGAAATCCTTTCTTATCTATTGGTCTTTATCCTAATACAGAGCTTAATGGTAAGGAACCAGATGGTTGGGGACCAGTTGATAATCCTGACCCAGATTCAGCACCTGCTAAGTATCAATATAGAACAAAACCTTTATGTGAAGCTATAATTAGTCAAGATTTTAATGTTTCTATTTCTAATAGTTTTACAGATTTTGGAGGAGATCCAATAGGTCAACTGTGGAATCAAAATAGAGCTATGGCTCCTTATGCTTCAGAGTTTGCAAAAATATTGGGAAAAATGACAGAGAAAGGAAAAGAGTTCGCAAGTTCCCAAAGTTCTAATGATGGTGGCTGGGGAGCTGGTTGGGCTAATTTTCTAACAAAAATTACTGAAAAACTCGGTGAGGGTTTTGGAAAAAATGCCGAATTATTATCAAAGGCTTTAGTTGTACAAGGTACGAGATTTTCCTATTATTCAGATACTAATGTCTCTTTTGGCAGTAATTTTGGCCTCCGTTTTACAATTTTGCCGTCATTTGGAACTAAGTCGGCAAAAGTAGATGGAAGTTATACTGGTAGAAAAGAGTTCGTTAGTGTTTATAAGCAAGTAGAGGATATAATTCCATATGTTATTGGAGATTTTATTCCAGTAGATAAAACAGGTTTAGGAGCTACTGTTGATGAATTTATTAAGAAAGTGGCATCTTGGCAACTTCCTCCAGCTGGTTTTAGAGCAGATCTTAAGGATGTAGATAATGTTCAGAGAGGTACTATGAAACTTAGAATAGGGCCTTATTTTGCTATAGAAAATCTTGTTATAGAGAATGCACAGTTTAATTTTTCTAAAACAATGGTTAAAAATCCAAATATCTCTACTATTAGTGATCCTGAAAGGTATACGCCCGCTTACTGTGAGGTCTCTTTGGTGTTAAGACCGGCTACTAAATTTTCTAAAAATTCTCTTAAAAGATTTATTGATGGAAGTGCTACTAAGAATTATAGAACTGCTGTTGCTAATAAAATGAATTCTAGTTATAGCAAATTAGAATCTGAATATGGACAGTTAGAAGGAAAAAATGGCAAAGCAGAAGTTGAAAATAGTAAGTCTGACGCAGAAGGATTATAAGGTTATGTATAAAAGATCAACAAAAATAGTAGTAGAGGGCGTTAATCCTAAAAATTATATTGAAGGGTTTGACGTTTATAATGCTCGTCTTTTGGATTTGCTTAAGGATGAAAGTATAGTAAAAAATGATTATAAAATTACTACCTATGAATATCGTCCTGACCTCATAGCAAAAGATATATATGGAGATGAGAAATATGAAGGTTTGTTGTTATTAATGTGTGGAATGGGCCTCGAGAATTATACTAAGGGGGCCATTCTTCACTATATACCAATAATTAAATTAACAGAAATATTAAATAGTTTATAATTTATGGAATATGAAGTTCCGTTTGACAATGAAGTAGGTGGATTGAAGATAAATTTTACACCTTGGTTTGATTCTGATTATAGATTCACATTACTTCATCTTTACGAGGAGCTAGGTGGTGAAATTGCGTCTGGTCATATGGAACTGGAGCTTGCAAAATCAGAAAAAGCTTTAAAATTACTTGACACACAGAAAACAGGCACTCTTACTATAACTGGAAGCACTGTTACGCCTGCAATATTAGATATCTATGTTTATATTTATCATATAGATTACGATAATGAACATAAAGTAACTATGGATTTTGTGTGTGAGAAGGTAGAAGGTGATGAGAATTTCTATTATAAAAAGAAAAAATCAATCTATACCAGTATTGATGATATAGTTCATAATATTTATCCTGGGGTGATTGAAATAAGAACGGAAACAGATATTCAAGAAAAGGATCCTAAGTATTGGCAAAATGATGTGACTGATCATGATTTTCTTACAAGATTTGCCTATGCTTGGAAGAAAGATTCTGTTTTTGGTTATAGTTGGGATAGATTTTTTATAAAGGATACTAAAGGAAAATTAGATAGTCATGGCAACGAAGAAGTAAAGCTTTGGATTCACGGTGATAAGTATAATTCGGATATGATACAACTTGAGCCATACTATAATAAATATAAACCAGATCTTTATAATGTTCCAATTGACATATGGAATAATAAAGAAATTGCAAAAAAAGATTATTCAAAGTGGGAGGCAGTAAATCCAAAGGTAATGTATAAATTTGGGGAACTTACCGCTTTTCATAATTCCTACTATCAGTTTCATTATAATATTGAGTATAATAGGGCTTATATGAACAGTGATATTTTTCAGGGAATTAAGCTTATTTGTCATCATATTCCAGAATATAGATTGGGAGATGTTGTAGAGTATAAGAAAGATTATAATAAACAGCCTGATCCTATAAAGTGGAATTTTAAATATTACTTAGTAAAGAGCAATGAACTTTTTATAGCTCTTGATGGAAGTAATGCTGTTGATGAATATGGAGCTAAATTTACTTGGACTTCTAAATTACTTGGAATAGAAGAAGATGGTTCTATAGCTCTTGGTAAGGAGACTGATGATAAGGGACATAGTAATCCTAAAGCAGAATAAAATAAAATATGCAATTAGAAAAATATTTTGGAGTAATATCAAAAGTTATTGACAAGGATCTTTTTACCGTTGAAGTTGATATACCTGGTAAAAATGAGCAATTACGAGCTTTTCCTTATCGTGGTGAAGTTGATGAGCCCCGTGTAGGAGATTTTGTAGAGTTAGAAGAGGTGGATCCAATTTATCATTCTTACTATCTTTACAAAAAGCTTAAAGAAAATGATTTTATTGGTATTCGGGCTAGGGGAAAGAAAATTTGGATTAATGAAGATATGATTCAGGTTGGTATTTTTCCTCCCGATAACAATAATAATGAGTTTGATTCGCCTGCTGGAGAATGGTACGATGATAAGAGCGGAAAAAATCAAACGCCAGAATGTACAAGTTGGATTAGAGTAGATAAGAGCGGTAACATTGATGTTGAAATGGAGGGTGCTGGAAAAGTTCACATAACGGCGGACCATGAAGTTAATGTTGATGGAAATGTTACTATTAAAGTTGGTGGAAATGCGAAGATAGCAGTAAGTGGGAACGTTGATGCAAAAATAGACGGTAATCTTGATGCTAAAGTTTCCGGAACTGCTGAATTAGATTGTCCGAACGTTACAGTAACTGGAGGAAAATTTAATATGACGGGTCAAGCCAATACAGATACTAATGGGCCATTTAATCCAATAAAAATATGCCCGGTAACTGGAAGTCCCCACTGTGGATCATTAGTTTCAGGAACATAAATTATGAAAACAGATTTTGCAGAAACAATAATAGAAAAATTGGACAATGCGTCAATGAAAGATTCTAAGACATATAGTTCTTCTTCTCCAATTGATGTAGGAACTGCGATAGCTGATGGAATTACCGACTATATAACAAATAAAGTTAAAGTTCTTGTCGCTTGGTCTGGATCTAATCCCACATCTGGTGCTCCTGATCCAATAATTTCAGATACGATACCTATAGTTGGAAAATGTGCTCCTATAGTATTTTCATCTGATTTCGATTCATGGGTAAAAACAATAGAGGCCAATGTTATTGCAGGATTTTTCTTTGGAGTAGGAGATGCTGGTGTTACTCCAACAGGCACTATTCCTTCATTTACTGCTGGACTTAATATTCTACAATCTGATTTAAAATCGGCAGCTGATAGTAATGAAGATGCCCCACAGAATCCATTTTGGGAGGCAGTATGTGAAAAGATTATAGAATGGTTAGAGACTTGTACAACTTCAACATATCCAGGAGTTCATGCAGCTTTTGTTGGTGCAGCGACTTGGACTAAAACTAATGCAAAATGAAAAAATACTTACTTAGTACAGGAGAGAGTACTACGAAAATTGAAAAATACATACTTGATCTTTTTCGTTTATATATTAATATATGGCCTAGTGATATACCTGGGAGAAGTGATATTGGATTTGATTTTATCTTGACTGATACTAAGAAGGATGAACTGGCAAATGAAGTAAGAAGTAGGGTCAGAGATCTAGTAAATAAGATAGAGAAAAAATTCAGTAGTACGAGAAACCTTGAGATACAAATTAAAGAGATTGATATAATAGACGAAGAGAGAGCCAAAGTTATTATAGATGTTAATGATTACGGAGAAGAAATAGAGGTAAATTTATATGAAAAGTAAACAGGATTATTTAGACAGATATGATGGGATTCTTCAAAACTTAGGATATGTCGGAGAATCTGCAGAAGTTCTTAAGCATTTATTAGCTGAAGCGTCGTATATTAGTGAGGTGGAAAATGCGACTTATATGCAAGAAGCCAGTCTTGAGAAGGCAGCTCAATTAAACTCAAAGATTCAACATTGCATGGATAATATGTATTCCGTTTTCCGTGGTACATGTCCTAGAGTTATTATGAAAATTCGCCCTACTAAATATATAACTTTAAATCCCTACGATGAGCTTATAGTTTCAAGTAGTTTTAGAATCTATTACCTTGGATACTATACGGCTTACAGATCCTCCTCATCTACCTCGAGCACTATTGATACGTCTTCCTCTAATTCTTCTTCGGACTCTACAGAAAATGGATCTGAGTCTGTAATTTCCTCATCGACGACAGAAGGACTCGGGACAAACAAAGTCATGGATACTACTGATGTCATGGGAGATGAAGGAAGTAGTGAAGGAGGGAATGATGAAGAAAGTAAGGATTCAGTTGTTAATGAAAACTTAGACGAAATTGTTGGAGTTAAAGATGGCTGGGTAGGGAAATGGGAATATTCAGGAGCTACATTTTATCCCGCCGTCAACGAAGAAGATGATGTTAGTTTTATCATTCTTGGTTTCTTAGCTCCAAAACGTCCAGCTAGTAATTTGGATGGCTTTGAAGAGTGGACTATAGATTCTTGGAATGGATACTATGTTGATTGTGTAAAAGAAAATTTGAGTGATGATATGTATGTTGAAATTGTAGAAAGTACTGGGGAAATTACAAGATTGCCACGTACTAGAATTTTCAGCGAACATATATTGGATCATAAAATTTTTGACTTAACTCTTCCTTCTTTTGGTTCTAGACTTTATCTGGCAAATTATTATAATGATACCGTGGGACGAAGCAGTGAGGATATAGTGAAGATGTCAGAGAATACGACAATAAGAGCCAAATATTTTGAATACAGTGAGCTTAGTGAATATCAAGAAAACGAGCTTAAAAGAATACAATACAAAGGAGCTGAATGGGTAGCTTTTAATGAGATTTGGTTAAATAGTCCTAAGAAATTTGGAAGTAATTCAGTGTATGGTCTTAAGGAATTAGTGCCTGGTATTTGTTATGTGGATGCTATTCCTAGAGATGGGCTTGGGACTATTCATTATAAAGCTAGCCGAGATAGATATGTTAACTCTATCCTTCGTAGTAATAGTGACATTGGTGTTGTATTGGAAGAAGCTTATCCCGACGTAGTAAAGAGTGGAGGAACTAGTTATCTCTTTAGCACGGGTGATAGTACTCTGGGCGAAAAAGATAGTACGATCGACATATATTATATACCAAAAGAAGAGGGCGTCTTACTTACAGAATCACAGATAGAAACCTTTAAAAATACAAAACGTGCTTATTATGTTGTTACTACTGTGATTAATATACAGGAAGGTAAAAAATATACTGCCACCTTTAACATAACCCTAGACTTGTTTAAAAATAGTTCAGAAGATTGGGAAATATTGGTGGGTCAGGAGATTTTAAAAGATGGTTATGAGAAGAAATTTAACATTACATTTGACGATACTTGCAAAAAAGAAATTGAATCTTTGATAAGTAAAATCTCAAATGTAAAAAGAATTTCTACTTTTGATATAACATTTAGTAATAGTAGTGGTGAAGAAGTTGAAGTTAGTGAGATAGATCCTACTTCTTGTTATTTTGAAATTAAATACGCAATAACCACTAGTGTAACACAAGCAGGATAATATGAAAGTCTATATACCAAAACATCTTAGAAGGATACCAATCATAGAACAACTTTGTAGCATGATCTCTGAGTATAGTAAGAAATATGCTGGAGAGAATGATCAGGATAGTTTTAGTGATTATAGATACAGTCTCAGAAATGATGCTGTTGTTAGGTTTTTAGATTATGTTCTTGATTTTTCTGATGACCTGGTAAAAAGAAATGTGATTACGTATCTTAGTACAATGTTTTATAGTGTGAAGGGTACTTATAAGGTGCTGGATTATATCACGGCTTACGATTTATTTGGAACAGGAGAAAAATCAATGGAAAATGTAGAAGAACATGTAAAGATAACTTATACTACACAGAGTCTTAGTATTGAAATAGATGATTTACCAGAGAGATTTGATCGAGACTTGTTTTGTGAATATCTAGAACAATTTTTATGTGCTCTTCTTTATTTCCAATCATTAACTATATCAATTGAGAACATGGGAACAAGAATAGAGGATAATACTACTACTTCTTTAAATTATGGTTCTGAATGTTTTCAATATTATGAAGCTAGAGAGGAGGAAGATTAGGAATGAATATAATTTTTGGAGAATATAAATATGAAGACCATTTAGTTCATAATCCTGATTTTATTGATCTTAGAATGCTCAGTGATGATATAGGAGGTGAAGGAGATAGGTTTTTTGAGATCCCAGGAAATGAATGGCTAAATTGGGAATTATTTAGTTCCATTCGTGAGGAAATACTAAGAAATCCAAATCCTCAGTTCAAGACTCTTACTAAAATTGTGATGTCTGGTGAAGAAAAGGAGAACTTAGTTAAATATTATGGGAGTGATGAAGAAATTATAGATCTCACCGATTTTAATGAATATGGGTGGGATTTTATAGTTAATAAAGAAAAATATAATAATAGATTTCCAGTTAATTTTCTAAGTGATAGTGGAAAAGAAATGATAGGAACTAAGTTTGCGGATATAAAAGCTGTAAATAAAAGTTTCTTCCCTACAAATTCTGCTGGAAATTTTGATATAAGAACTAGTTATTTTGGAACACTTAGTATAGGAAAGCAGAAATTAATTATGGTTAGTTGTCCTCCAGAATATAATAAAGTAGAGTATTTTGATGGGGATGACCTAGCTATTCGAGTTCTTTTTACAGAAGATGAAATTCTCTATAGTAAAATTTCATGGTTTGTAGTTACTTCTGGAGATTCTAGTGCTATTAGTGATATAAACTTAGCTTATCTTAGTTGGAAGAGAAATCAGAATCCACATAGACATATGAACGAGTATCTGTTGAGAAATGATGAAGTGTCTAAAACAATTTCTTATTTAGAATCAACAGGTGAAGATAAAAATACTGGTATGTGGTTTGATTTGGCTTCAGGAACTCTTATAGGAAATCAAGCAGTAGAAAATTATCCTATTCTATCTTCAAAATTAGAATTTGTAAAAAATACCAATAAATGGAATAAATACATTACCTATAGAGAAGGAGATGAAGTAGAATATAGAGGAGAAAATTGGACGTCGATTTCCTCCAATAATATTGGAAATATTCCTAAACTATCTCAAAGTTGGGTATTATCTGGGAAAATGAGAGCTTACTATACTGAAAAAGCCAGCATCAGTTTAATTCCTTCAAGCACAAGAGTAGCAATAAGTCCATCGAATGTAGTTATACCAAAGAAGGGACATGATTCTCACCTAGAGTTTCTAATTACTCCAGTTGATGGTTACGTATTAAAATCGATTGGCAAAGGAGATGGAACTAAATATATAGTTGGTTCAGATACTTCTGAAGGACAAGATGTATTTATGGACAAGTGGACTAGAAATTGGTCTGGGGTTGTTGGTAATAGGTATTTTTATTACATACCAAATCCAAATCGACAAACAGAATCATTTAGTTTAAGCTACGCTAATTATCTAGCTTATAAAAATAATGAGCCAATAAGAACAGTTTTTAAATTTTCTCAGGAATTAGAAAGAGACATCTGGAATAATTGGGTAGATTATATAAAAAATACTAAAAATTTTGTATTTAAGCTAGAAAAATATTATTGTAATATTAAAGTTTCTCTTATCGATGAACAAACTCAGTCAGTTAAAGTATATTCTGGTTCTAACATAGAAAACAGTAAAATAAAAATATTGGTAGGTGGAGAAGAGGTTAATTGGAGAGATGTAATATATGTAAATCAAACCAATATATCTGTTAGTGAAACCATAAAATATTTATCAGTTCCTCTATTATCTGATTATACTATACAAATTACTGATGATTCAATTAGCGATCGAATAGTAAGAAAAATAACTAGAAATGAAGTTGTCGAAAGTATAGATAAAGATGGAGTTAGAAGAGAAGTAAATAGTTTAGATGTTCCAGAGGTTTTAAAAAATATTCCAACAATAGAAGGAAATGTTCTTAATTTATCTGATACCGCAGTTAATCCCTCTAATATAGAGTTTGAAATTACTTTAGCTAGAAAAACATTCTCCATTGAAGTTTTAGAATATCTTAATTTTTATGTTGATAAAATTAATCAAGATGTGTTTTCTGGAGAAGACGCAGTAATTAAATTTGCTAGCAGTGTTTCTGGTATTGTGGATGAAAATAGAATCTCTGTAATAGTGGGAGAGGAAGCAGTGTCTTTTGGAGATGGTAATAAATTTAAACTAGAACTTACTCCTAATGGTTTCTTCCAATTGACTATAAAAAATGTATTAGAGAATTACACTATTAAAATTTTAGAGAAATGATTATAAATGGAACAAGTGTAAGGGGTATTTATCTTTATGACCCCGAAATTCAATATGAAAGGGGAGATTTTGTTGTAGAGGGAGAGAAGATTTATATATGTAAAGCTGCTCCTTCTGATTCCGGTTTTATTCCTAGTGAGAATCCAAATTATTTTAAAACTTATCTTAGTGATGAAATTGCTGGGGAAGAAGATTTTAAAAATTATGAAGAGGGTTTAAGTGATGATAAGCTTGTTTCGGCCGTTTCTCTTAGTAGGATTCTTAGTTCATATATGTCTGGATTTGATGAAAAAGGAATAATAAATAATTCTGTTACTGACGATGGAAAAATATGGATAGGTAATTATTTTCAAAATAATAAAACTGAAGAATTAGCAACAAATCCAGAATATACCTCCCCCTTAGAACAAATAATGTGTACTCCTAGTCTAAATAATGCTATTTTTAATGTTTCTAGGAATGTAGTAGGGGCTGAGATAAATTATCTTACTAGTGGTAATCCTATAATTCTAAGACAATATACATATAAAAAAGATTCAATTTATGTTAGGGTTCAGGAATTAATTGATCCTGCCTCTGGGGAAGTTTGGTATAGGTACGGAACTAGTGATAATGGTTTTCAGCCGACAGATACTTGGAAAAGCTGTTATGTTAGTGATTCTTTCAAAGAAACTATAGATGGAATTAGAACCTATTACGCTTCAGAGTGTAATAAGATACAAAATGAAAGAATGGCTATGTATGGTAGCTTCAGATTTCGTAAAGCTGTAGAGGAATCAAAGCTCACCTATGGATTAGAAGATCAAAATGCTTCTGACAATATGACAGTGCTTTTTGGAAGTGATGATCCAAATATTAGAGGAAAACACCGTTGTATTATTCCCTATACCTTTTCTAATGTTACTTCTTTTGACGATTTTTATATAACTCTAAATATTTATAAAAAAGAGAATCAGAGAACTTATAGAAATGAAAGTATAACATTAGATTTAAATTCTATACAAACTAGAAAAATATTTGAGACTGAACTTGGAAGTGAGGTAACGGTAGTAAAAAATGAGGCGACTTTTACAATAACAACAAATAATGGAGGTTATGTAGAGAGTTTATATTATCGTGAACCTTATGGTGGGGTTAGCACTTCGGATATCGGTACCTCCGTGGATATATCTGGACTTGGAATTAGAGGAACTGATGAGGCAACTTTTACAATAACAACAGATAAACTTCCTTCCAATGGTGTAATAGTTCTTTCTACTACATGTCCGTACTACCAACAATACGTAAACTGGTTTGAGGAATGGGATGAAAATGGAAATCGAATTACAGAAAAGTGGTCTTGGAATTATTATAATTTTACTTATTATATAACCGTTTCAGATTTATTTCAGTCCAATGAATTAACTCAAACTGCACCTGCTTTAATTCCCAGTGATGAAATTATGAGTCAAACGCCTAATATGAATATGACTGGTTGGATGAAGCATGGACAAATAAACGGATTCCTAACTACAACCTATGATCCAATTCAATCTAGCGTTACGTTTAGTTTAGAGGGGCAAAAAGAAAAAAATGCTTACTACGAATTAACTGAAGAGCAGTATATGGAACTTGCTGGTGAACTCGTAGAACAAGCTTCAGGACCCAGAAGAAGTGCTCCTGCTGTTGATAGAATTCCAGATTATAGTGTAATTGGAGGAGTCATGATAGCTGAATCTGTAGTATCAGAATATCAAAATAAAATTGTTGCTCCGTCAGCAGGAGAGTTTAAAAATATATATAGCATAGGATTTGGGGGTTGATTATGAAAAGTTTAGATATTGTTCTTAATAATTCAAATATAGAGGGTCAGTTATTCATTGATAATGACGGGCTCTCTTATAATGATCCAGAAAAGGGAAAAATAAGAATTTCACACGACAAAAATATTGATCGACCTCTTTATGTTTCTGAATTAAAAAATAAACTTGAATTTAGGTCTTGGCATATTTTAGGAAGAAAATTTATTGGGGATGATAATGAACTCTATGAATCTCTTGATGACACTAGTATTTTAAAAGTTCCTAATGGATTTGTTTACGAAAAGCCCAGCACTGGAATTAAAATGAGTGGTTTAGAAATTACAAAGAGAGAACAATTTGAAGAAGATTATAATGAAATAATAAAAAAGCAAGAGAGTATGAAAGAAAATAATAAATTAGTTTTGTATAATTCATCTAAGATGACCATAGACCTGTTAAATGATTCGATTGTTGTGGATCTCATGGATAAAGATGAATATACTAATACTATCAGCTTAATAGGAGTAGAACAGAAAGTAGTAAGAGAGAATCTTTCTGGCAAAGTAGACTTGACTGTTCAGTATACCAAGAAGTCTGAGGATAAGATATATATAAAAGATATAACTTTCGAAGCTTTTAGTTATGATTCAGATTCAAGTCTAGTTCGAAAAGATTTTATAAGTTCTATCGGCAATTCTGGTGTTCTTGTTGAATATGTAGGTGGAATCGTCAGAGTAATACCAGAAGCAAAAAACATAGAAGAGTGTGTAATAAATAATTGTGTTATAACTTATGGCTGCATCTAAAATTACTGCATTAGTTGGAACTGAAGGACTGAACAAAAGCGATGGTCTCCTGGTTTATAATTCGAAAACATTTGAAGACCAAGTGTTAGTAGAAAGGTTAGGGATTCAGGAAGACAATGCAGAAAGTTTAGCGAAAGAGCCAACAATAGATACTGTAGCTTCAATTAAAAAAAAGTTACTTGGAATTGAGGGATATAAAATAATAAAGAGGGAAGAAAGTGGTTCAGGGATTCGGTTTATCTTTAACAATTACTCAGGAACTTATATCGACGGACAAGGTTTTAATGTTCTGATATATCTGAAAGGAGATGATATTTTAGGATTCACTGTTCTTCTTAGCGCTCAAGGATTCAATGTAAAAACTAGCACAACAAAACCGGTCGCGCTAAGAAAAAATTATAGTGTTAAAGAGATTCACATCAATCTGAGTAATGATGGAAATAATATCAGAGTTGGACGAGATCTTATAAACCTCTTAGATACAATAAATCAAGAGAAGAGAGATTATAGTGGATCTGAGAATTATGACTATTATAGTGTTTCTGACTTTTCGAAAAACAGATGGAGTAAAAATCCTTCATATTCCATTCATCTTGGATCTATATTAAAAGACAAACTAGCCAAAAATATCTTTACTGATTCCACTTTCTGTAAAATTGAGAGCGCGAAAAATGTTGTTGTGCAAAAACTTAACATTGAAAAATATCTTGCGCTACCTCTTGCATCTTTTTCTTCTAACTATGACGAGATAAAATTTCAGGTTGGTATTTACAGCGGAGATTTGGTTTTATACGTTTGGAAAGATCTTAGGTATTCGATATTCTCTTTAACAAAAACTATGAATAGCATTTTCAGTGAAAATGCTATGGAAGGAGATCAAAGACCATACCCATATACCAGTCCTAGAAAAGATTTAAATGGGATAGTGCTTTCTAACTCGGAAATCTACACAATTCCATATGGCGTTGAGATTGTCGGGTTTTCTGGAAAATATGCGAAAGTAAATGTTGGAGATGAAATTAGATTATTTGATATAGACCAGCAAGAGGGAGAAGTGGGATTAGATGAAAAACCTGGGGAGAAAAATAATGGCTGGGTCGTAGATTCTTATACGGTACTACCAGGAAAAAAATATTACACTCTCTTCAATGGTGAGTGGGTAGAGACTACGAGAAAAGATGCAGCTCAAACCGTAAAATTTTTAAAATATGCTAGTAAGAATATGGACGGGAAAATAGTTGCAGTCCAAAATCTAAAACCAAATTATCTTACTAACTTTATTTTAGATACTAGAGATTCAAAAAATAGAGTTATCAGAACCTCAGATACAACATGGTCTAATTATATAAATGCAGCTAAAGATATTGATAGTATTGCAGGAATAAGATTAAACTACTACTATGCAATACGAAATGATGCTGTATTAGTCGGAAAAGAAGGAAATTGGCATATATTCGAAGAAGGCGATTCTTTAATTTATACCAACTGTAATAAAGTAATTCGTTTTTCTAAGTCTAGTGAAGAAGTAACGCCAATAGTATTAAATGATCAGGTTCTTCTTACTATAAAATATGAAAAAGTAGAGGATAAAGATACAACAACTTTTACACTCTATAATGAACCTGGTTATTTTGTATCAGAGCGTTTTTTTAATTCCATTAGTGAGGATATAGAAAAACAAATTAAAAATGAAAGCAAAATTAACAGAGAAATGTATGGATCAGATTATAAGCGTAGTAAAAATACACTTACTATAGATTCAGATAGTCTTCCTTACTTGTTACAGTCAAGTTTCTTTTCTGCTTATAGAAGAAATGTGCTTCCAGAGACTTTAGATAATTTTAGGATTATTGGAGCTTTTGGAGGAATCATTTTTTATAGGATAGGAAATGTAATAAATTATTTGTAGAATGAAAATAATCTTTAATGAAAAATTCCGCAATGAAATAACTCAGCTTGGAAACTCTGTAAAATTAAACATGTTTCGTATAGCTAAAGTGAATAATAGCGATGAGATAGGTCAAAATATAATAGAACGTCTAGAACTAAATGATATAGTTAGTGATTATTATAATTTTGACTCTTTATGGTATGAAGAAGCAAAAAGTTTAAACATTACCTTTAGTATTGCTCCTTTAGTAGAATATGACAAAACGATAAGACAGAAAAATAATAGAGGAATAATAATAAATGAAGGAGTAACTCATAAAAATATAGTCTTAATTTATTATAGTGATCTAAGTGACAGAGTTATTGATTGGGCTTTTGTACTTTGGAATGAATCTGGGAATATGAATCTTTGTAAGGATAAATTAAATCATATTACTGTTTATTTTCCAAAAGAGACAATTGCTAATATAGAAACTCAAATAACCGGAAAAACTGTTAAATACCTTGAAGAAAATTCAGGGACCATCGGAGTAAATGCTTTTTTAGTTGCTGAAGATTCTAGTTTATTTGATGAAGCGGAATTAATAACTAAAGATTCCTACTACAGATATGCTAGAGCAGTAATTTCAGAGAATAATGAAACGCCTCTTTACTTAGATAGTAATGGTGAAAAGGTTTTTAGTATCTCTTATTATAAACATTATAAAAAAATTGATATAAAGTCTATAAGTCACGTAGGAGATGAAAGTAAAGATAAGTTCATCTATTACGTAGGTGCTGGTGATGTTGTTTATATTGGTGGAACCGTTACTTATGATTTATATAAAGTAAGTAATAGTCTTTATACTTTAGTTGAGTCTGATTGTGTAAGTGATATAAGCGAAACTACTCTTGTTCAGGTTGGAGATTTTACTAATAACTATACTATCAATAACGGAAATAAGACCATTAGTTTCGATGATGCAAATGAAACTGAAAGAACCGATTTTGCATGTGAATTAACTTTTAGAGCCGAAATAGGAGAAGAGAAGGGCAATCAGGTAACAATTCAATCCAATACCGTAGAATTTGTCACTTATTTAAATTGGACGGTAAATGTTGGTACAAACTACTCTCAAGATGGATTTTATCTATTCTTATTTGATACTGCAGAGGGAAGTGGTGGATTTACTAGAAATAGTACAGGAACTATTACGATGACTTCTGATTCTAAGATTGATAACGTAGTTGATCAGATTAGAATAGTATCAGAAAATCAAAGTATTTTTGATGAATATTTTTCTATAACAAAAAAATTCAATGATTGGCCATCTAGCGAAATAAGAAATGGAGAGCCAGGAGATATTATTACAGAGGGAGCAAAAAAAAGATACCGCTATAATATTTCGATAAAAACAAAGAAAAGTTCAGAAGGAAGTGAAAAATGGTTTCCGTTAGTAGGAGGCACCAGTACATTAATCCTTAATACGCTTAAAATTGAAGGGAGTAGTGATGAGTTTCAATTCTATTGTGTTCAAAGATGTAAAGTTCCTATAGAATTAAAAAAATATGATTCAGAAACATCTACGTGGAGCCCAATTAGAGAAATTGTATTTTCTGGAACATTAGGACTAAAAGATGATAAATTTTATGCGACTAAACAAATTAATGGGTATAATAAATGGATAGTTAATAAAAATTTAACTAACGTAGAAACTTATTCTTTAACAGACAATATAGTTAAAGCTGATGGTGAACCACATGAATCTACGTCAATTACTGCATATACTAGAATGTCACCTGGTTCAGAAAAAATTAACTTAGGGAAAATGACTTTTAAAAGGGTTAATGATTCTGGAAATGTGGACAGTAATTCATGGTTAGATCAGATTTATTGTGCTGATGATAATGATGCCGAGTTGAATTTTTTTATAGACAAAGATAAAAATATTTCCGATAATTGGTTAGTAAATAGTAATACCCCATATTTCTATAACAAGTCAATTAGTGAAATATATAGATTATACTTATTTGATTGGGATGATTCAGAAAAAGAAGAAAAAACTCAATCATTTACAATAAATACAACATATACAACAGAAATTGAGAAAGAGAATAATGACATAAATGAATTTTTTGAAATTTCTCAAGAAAAATTAGAAAATGAAAATAAAGTTATAGTTACTATTAAAGCAAAAAAGAAAAATGATAATTCTGATTTAAAATGGATGCCTATTATTAGTGAGGTAAGTAAATTAATAAAAGTAACTATAAAAAATACAGAAGAAACAAAAAAAGAAGATTTTTATTGTGTTATAAAACCAAACCTTGAAGAAACTATTAAATTCTATGAACCTGTTAATATAAAATACAAAGCATGGGAAGAAATAGAAGATGGAGAGGTTGTTGATGAAAATATCCCAGTTTTTGCTTCAATGGACGAATTTAGCCTTGTAGACGTCAATACCTATGAGATTGATTCGATTGTTAAAGTAATAACAGGAGAAGAAACGAGTAAACTATATAAAGTAATTCAGCTTACAAAGAATTATTCTGAAATAGAAAGCACTACTTTTAATGAGACTAAAAAATGCACAGTTTATATCGGCTCAGAGAAAAGTGTAGAGGGTTTTAATAAATGGAGAATTTATAGTAAAGATACTGAATATGAAGTTACTAACAATATATCTTCCAGCACAGATTCTCCATATAATCTTAATATTGGTAATCCTGAAAATTGGAATAAGCCCAATTTTACTATTCTTGAAACTAATATAACTCTAAGAAATCGAGATGATCTAGAAGATTTAGTTATTTGTAGATCTAGTAGAACTGTTTCAAATATTGAGGATTTGTTAAAAGAATATAATAATTGGCTTAGTCAAGTATATGAAGGTAGTAAAGCTAGTTTAAGGGTTTTGATGGAGGGTGCTAATGAAGAAGAAAAGATATCGGTTTTTACATATGAAGAAAATACCACAACTCAACTTCATGATGGAGATTCTCTAAATCTTTCTTATGTTGGCTTATATAAATTATTTGTTAAGTATGAAGGAAGTACCAGAATTATTTTAAATGATTCAACCGGTGAATATTCAGATAACTTCTATTTCTATGATTCTCATACTGATCAAACTTTATATAATGTTAGAGGTCAAGATGATACTTCAGGAAATTCTGCTCTTTTAGGAAAAGAGGTTTGCTTTTCTTTCATAGGACACGAAGTTGGATGCTTTGTAGAAAATCAAGACTTAAGGACAAAGATAGAAATTTTTGATCCTCTTGATAGAGCAGGTACATTAATTACAATAAAACTTCACAGAGATTACTTTAATAATAATATTCCAGTACTTAACAGCACAATAGATAGAGTTTATTCTAGTGGCGAAGATAAAAGTGGAAGAATTTTTATCAAATCCAATGAACAAGATGCATCAGTTACTTTCCTTAGTACAATAGAAACTGATACTACATTTACTGGAGATGAAAGAGTTAATTTGAATGGTGATAATATAAAATTATCATATAAATCATTTTCTTTTAAAAAGGGATATAAGGAAACTAAATCTATCGTGGAAGCTAATATTGACACTACAGATTTTACGTATCCTTTAAGTGTTTTGGGAAGACTTAACATTAAACACCCAGAGTCCTTTGATAATGAAAGAATAACAGTAGATCTTTATAAATTAATACCCGCTCCGACGATAGAGGTTAATAATGAATTTCCTAGGTTATCCTCTAGAGCCAACAGTAGTGTGTTAATTTTAATTAGTAATCCAACTGGTGAAGTAGTTCCTGATTTTGATATATCCTATAAAGTAGCCGCAGGAAGAACAAATCTAGATTTTAAATTTGAACGCGCTATAAGTCAAGATCAAGGAAACAATATTGCTTATATGCTAACTGAAACAACTGGAGAAACATTAATAGACGATACTGTAATCTTAGGATATATAACACTTACAACTTATGTCCATAAAGATAGATTTATTCTAGATTATGAAGGCAATTCGATTTCTCCTTATACGCAAGATAAGGTAAATGAGATGGTTGGATATACTACGAAGACTATCACGGTTACTAGATTATCCCAGAATGATGATACTAGTTTTATTTTTGGAGATATGTCTACTTTAGTCCCAAAAGAAGGTCAAACAAATAGAAAATTCGAATTAGCTTTAACAGACACAGATTCTGGAAAAACTGTTAATACTTCAGTATCAGGTCAAAATAATGTTAGCAGAATTACTCACAGTGATGGAAGTCTTTCAGTTAATTTTAAAAGTAAACTCGATAGACATGGATACTATAATGGAATTAATGTTTATGGATATTCTGGAAGTAATAGCATAAATACAATAGTGTCTAATTATTCTGCTGAAACTTTAGAAGGAGATGATTTCTATGTGACTGTTGGAGATAACAAAATCTATACCAATGGAATTCAGCAAGAACGTTGGGAATACGGAATTATAATAAATAAAATTTTATACTTAGGAGAAAATAATTCAATATACTTAGAATCATATGATGAAAGTGGTGGAGAAGAATATTTAGATATTAGTGCTGTTAAATTGCCAAGGGTGCCTGAAGGAACTATTGAGATTATAAATGATGAATCAATTTATTTAGATGATTATTCGTTTTCATATTATAAATATGAATCTAACGGATACATAAGCAATACTATAGGAGGATCAAATCAATACATATTTACAGCTCCAGATAATAGTGATGGAACTTATGAATGGTCTGCAACTTATACTGTAGAAGATGGTAGAGGAAACAAGGTTTATATCTACTATACGGTTCCGGCAAAAGATTCATTCTCTTGTGATCTCTATAATAGTTTTGATAGTAATACTAATCAACTTTCTGAAAAATTAGATGACTTGATTTTTTCAGCTAGCGGCCATCAAAGATATAATGATACATGCTTCTTAAAAACGGATGCTAATACTTCTAGATGTAGTGCGAGTGATATTTACATAACTACAAACATTGATTCAAACTATCTGACAAATCTTTATAGTACTTATAAAGGATCCGGGTATGAAATGGAAGAGCGCTGTAGTAGTTGTGAATATAAAACTTCTATAGAGGAGAACGGAAAAACATATTATATCTATGAAGTTAAATTCTTTTCTAGACTTAGTTGGATAAAACTAAAAGTAACTAGTGGTTCCCCAAGAAGTGAGGCTGGTCATACTACATTCACTGGAAGAACTGGAATAAGAATTGGATATAATGGAAGTTATACCTATTATAATAGTTACTACGGATCTGCTCATGTTGAAGTTCTTGGTCCTATGAAAGTATATCAGAGTTTCGTAAGTGATAATGATATTAGATATTACATCGACTGGTATACAGAGGCTGAGACATCATATTATAGCAGTTACGGCCGTGGTTCATATTACATGATGAATGATAATATAGGACAGACTGGAAAAGTAGAGTATAATAATAAAATAATTCTACGTTGTGCTGACTATTATAACGACAGTACCTTTCAAACCTACGGATTTCATACTGCATTTAAACTTTATAGTAGAAGAGAAGAATGGTGTCGAGGTGCATATGAAGAGGGTAGCATCGAAAGTTTTGTGTCTGAGAATGAGAGTTTTTCTGGAGGAGAACTTAAATTATTCGATATACAAGATAATTCCTCAGAGTATACAATAATAAGTAAGGACGGAAATCAAAGTACGGAAACTTTAGCTGATTATTATGACTCATATCAAAACATCTGGTTAGATAGTGGTGATGAGGAATTTTGTCATAATGGAACAGTAACTACAGAAGCGGATCGTTGTGGTATTGCTTTTAATTATGCAGCTTCTAATTTTAGCAAGAATTCTAAAGTATATACTGAAACTGAAACTCTTACGGAAAGAGGAGGCGGTCAAGATTGGTGGTTCTCTACAGATGAAATCACTTTCGAGATAGAAATAACTGTAATTACAACATAAATAAAATGATCGACTTTATATCAGAAAAACTCAAAGAGATCGGAGAGGGTCTTAGTGTAATAGACACTAAATTGGGTTTTAAGAAATTTAGTAAGTATATTTTCTTACTTCTCTCTGTGATTTTGATATTAAATTTCAAAACTGTGGCCCGTGAAGTAGTTGAATTTGTGATAGATATTCAAGAAGACATACACTCGTCAAAAATGTTAGCTAGAGATGAATTAATGTCTCAGTTACAACCATTATTAGTTGAATTTAGGGCTAGTGCTAAAGCTGATAGAGTATTATATTTTGAATATCACAATTCAAAAGAAAATATGCTTGGAATTCCTTTTAAATATTTTACTCTTCAACTTCAAAATAGTAGATATGGCTGTCCTGAAATAGATATAGAAAAAAGTAGTAGGGAAAGTTATAATGCTGGATATATTACTTCGCTCTATAATTCTCTAAGGAAAGGAGAAAATATTTACTGTTTTGGAGAAGATGATGAAGAGTTTAGAACAAAATACCCAGGAATATTAGAGTTAACAGATTACATCGATAAATCAAAAACCAGAGTATATGTCAATATTCCAGGTATTAATCAGCCCGTTGGTTTTGTAGTTCTTGAGTGGACTGAAGGGCAATCAAACTTAGATGTGGAAAAGGTAAATAAAAGTATTAATGATTTTGTTCCTAGAATTAATGGACTTTTAATTTCAGCGCGTAAAAATTAATCAGAGTGTAGGAATGAGTGGAAAACTTCGGAATATCCACTCACAAACCTACTCTGACTGATATAGACGCGCCCTGAACCTAACATTTTGCGCTTAAATTCACCTTAAACCCTGATATATGAGAGAAATTTTAGGGACAATTATTCATAAACTAAAATTTTTCTATTAATTTTTAAAATATTAATAAGAAATGAATAGAGAATATAGACTTCAAATATCTAGAAGTAAGTATATTGAAGATAGTAGAGCTATAGCAGCAATACGTCTAAGTAATAAAGACTTCTTGAAAGGTGAGGTTGTTATGCTAAATTATTACAAGAATCCAGATGTTCGAACAGATATTGGAACTCTTGTAGCTATTGGAACAAAAAATGGTACTGGGACTGATGCTTATAGAATTCTTAGTGCTGGAGATACAATAGAAATTAGAAAAGTTGTAACTGATCTTGCTGATGTCTCTTCTCTTGTTCATGATGAAATTTATCTTTATGAGGACGAAAACGAAAAATGGTATTATATTTCCCTTGCTAATGACGGGGTACATAGAAGTATTGTTGAAGTAAGTGGTGGTCCTTATATTTTTCTGGATATTGAAACTGGATTTAGATGGTTCTACGAAGATGGAATCTGTAAAAGAGAGGATGATTTTCTTCCCAGTAAAGATATTCGAGAAACAATGCAATTTCTTCTTAGTACGGATATTCATATAACTTTAGAAAGTTTTAGCGGATATGTTTTTAAGACTGGTGAAGTTAAGGATGTTCAATTTCAAGTACACGCTTTAACAGCAGAAGGAGAAGATGTTACAGAAAGATGTAGATTTTTCATCGATGGAGAAGAATTAGGCTTAGACAGATTTTTTAGATTTACTCTTCAGAATATTTCAACTGATCTAGACTTGAAAGTTGAAGCTAGATACTATATGGCTGGTGGTATTTATGCTCCTTTCTACGGCTTTGCGAATATTAGATTTGGTTATCCTTTTTATTATGGCGCGGTTAATGAAGACTGGGAACCTACTTCTGAAAATCTAAAACTCCTAGAAAATGCAACTCTAAACTATAAGAGAACGTTAATATGGGATAATATTGTCTTAGATTATAAAAAGTCTGTTCTTGCTTATCCTAAAAAATACGGATTCTTAGCTCATATCTATGATGATCATGGATTAGATTATATTCATGATTATATAATTTTAGATAAAGACTATATTATTGATGGAACAAGATATATAGTTTACATTAAAGAATCTGCAGTGGATATTCATAATTTCAAGCAGCAATATGTTTTTGAAGAATATACAAGTTTGATAGAAGAAGAACTTACGCTTCAAGATTTAATAACTGCTTGGAAAAACAGAAATATTAGCAATGGTCTTGTATACTTGAATGAGGATGGTAAAATTGATCCAATTCTCTTCGACAATACAGAACTTCTCCCACACTATATTACTGAGTTAAAAGGAATGCCAGACTATGTGCCTGATAATGGAATGGAGTGGGGTGAAGTATACTATATAAAAACAGATAAAATTATATTTACAGCCATTTCCGAAAACCAAGGAAAAATCTCACATCCAGAATTCGGAAAATTATATTACTACGATAAAGAGTTTTATAGTTGGGATGGTACTGAAATGAGAAAGTTCAGCCATACGAATTCTTCAAAAATAACTAATTTAAGTGAAATATTGTAAAAGATGGCAGATTTAAAAGGAACAAATGTCTCTTCACCGATAATGCCGTTTACTGACCAAGATACTTTTCCTACTCATGATTCTAAATATGGAAAAGGTGGTCATAAAGAAGTTGCTACATACGAAGAAATGGTAGCTATCCCTGCTGCTCGTCTAACAATAGGAACTGTTTGTTATGTTCAAAATAGTGGAACTGAGTATAGATATATTGGTAGTGGTAATTGGGAAGAGATTGCAAGTGATATCGTAGTTTCTGATACAGAACCTACTGGACAAAATGATGGTAAGATTTGGTTTGATACTGGAGATACTGGTAATATTGATACTAGAAATGATGAAAAATTAAATAGTGTCAATAGATCAATAGCCAAACTTCAGGAACAAATGGAAAGAGTATTATCCATTCTTGATTATGGTGTTGTAGCTGGAGATTCGACCGTTAGCTGGAGAAACGCTCAAGTTAATGCAGCCGAGCAACCAATCAATCCAAATGAAGAAGATGATGACGATGACGAATCTACCATAAAACCAATTACTGATGGACTCACTTACACAGTTCCCAATATTAGTATTAAAATGGACACTGCTGCTAATTTTAGTGCTAATTATCAGAACTTAATTAATGGTGAACTTATTTGGATTACAGACTATGAGGCTCTGTATATTTTCATAGACGGACTTTTCAAACAAGTAGCTACCTCCGGAGGAAGTGGTGGAGGTGACGACGTAAAACCAGACGATACAATGACAAGTAGAGAAATTCAAACTTTGATTGAGAATGAGGTTAGCTTTAATAGTCTCGGATTTATTGACCTTTACAGCAAGAAATATAAGGCAAGAGTTAATGAAGAAGGTAATCTCATTATTTATGATGCAACTGAAAGACCATCACCGGGAGAAGTTGATGCAAGTGAACGAGGTGGTAACTATATCACTCACTTCTTGAATATCAATTCTGTATTCTGTGGTGGTGATAATACTGAAACAAGTTTTATCTCTTGTTCTCACAATTTCGTAGAACTTAGTAATGCTTCAACAGAGGATATTAATTTGAACGGCCTTTATCTTTTATATACGCCTAAAACTCCTCTTAAGTGGCAAGCTTTACCTTTAGTAGGAACAATTAAGGCTGGTTCTACGTTCTTGATTAGAGGAGCTCAATGTTCAGCTAAAACAAATACAACAGTCATTAATGTAGATGATTATGATATGTTGTGGTATGAGGGAAATGATGATCAAGGAAAAATTACTACGAAGAATCTTATTAAATTTGATCAAGCAGGTCCAACATTCTATCTTTGCTGGGGAACTAGAGATAGCAATAACAATATAATGATATACAACTCATCTAACTCTTTAAAGAAAGTTAGTGAATGGGTTGAGACAGCTCCCTACAATACTAGTGTTATTCGCGGTTATGTAGATTCTGTTGGTCTTCAAGATGGTAGTGGTGAAGGTTCTGCTCCATGTAAAATCTCAGGAAATAGCTCAATGAATGATTGTCTTTTCTTTAGATGGTTTACGCTTGACCCAACGAATCAGGCCTACAAAGCATACAGCGGGCGTAAATCTTCTGCAGTTTGGACTTATATTGATCTTCAGGCTGAGGGAGATAATAGTAACGTAATGAAGAAGTATTTTGACAGAGAAAGAAAAGTTAAATATACTCCTAAGGCTAGTAAAGATAATAAAACTATCTTTAACACTTACACTACATTTGATACTGAGAAACCAAATTATGTAAACTGTACTTTTGGCAGACAAGCTACGTATGTTGATGGTAGCGTGAAAAAAACTGCTACTAGATGTTTTAACTGGATCTCTGTAGGATATTACAACGAATATTTAGAGTATAGAAAGGGTAACTCAGGAGATTGGACGAGAGTTTATTCTATAACTGAAGCTTCAATTGAGACGGGTGGTCAATTTGCTAGTAATGCGGCTGTAAGAAAGTACATTAATCAGTATAAGAGAATTCGCTGGATTACAACAAATCAAACTGCTGTGACGACTCATAAAGTTCTTGTATTTGGACTTACTAATGGAGACTATCAATATCGCGTAGGTCGTGATGGAGACAGTGATTATACTAGTGAGACCTTTACTTTCCATGTTTGGGCTGATTCTGAGGTTACTTCATTCAATTTCTGTCAAGTTACAGACCAGCAAGGATTTAACTGGATGGAATACTTGGCTTGGGAAAAGAGTGCAAAATTAATAGCAGATAGAAATAACAATATCAAATTTACTATTAATACTGGTGATATTACTCAGAATGGTAACAGAGAGAATGAATGGCTTGATTACTGGGAAGGTCGTAAACACTTGGCAGGAAAAGAAGAGATGTTTACGATAGGTAACAACGACCTCTGTGGTGTTCAGGGAAATATGTTAGGTGATGGAACGGCAAGTGTTTATAAGATTAGCCACTTGAATGTTATCTATTACTATACTTTTGAACTTGATGAAAATAACTCACCGATCTTTGAGTATAGAAATGGAATCTCACCAACCTATAATTCTTCAAATACTACTGATAAGATTGAGGAATTTGTTACTGAAAATTCTGCAGGCGGAAATTATGTTGGATTTAAATATTATATGCCTTCTTTGTATTCTTTCAATTTTGGAGCATATCACTTTGTTTCACTTAATTCAGAATATAAAGAGCAAACGTCCGCAATCTATACTTCAGCCGCTACGACAGGTTTCTTAGGACAGGTTTTAACTCAGTTGGAAGAGTGGTTGAGAAAAGATCTTCTAATTTGGCAGGGCAATTCAAACTATAATAATACCGCTATTCAACCAACAGGATGTAATAAGGCAATTATTTATATGCACGAGATGCCATTTACTATTATTACACTTTCTACTTATGAGGCTAATGCAGATCGCGGAGGTTCAAAGTTAAATAATACTAACTCAAATGGAAGTAACTATAGATTCTCGAGATTATTCAAGCATTATGGAATTCGTCTTGTGATGGGTGGACACAAACATACTTATTGTATTTCAAGACCAATCTATGATGCACCGGAGGGATATATTACTAATAATAGCGTAACTTCTGGAGCAAGTCTTATTAAATTTGGCAGTGAAAGTGCTAATGACATAGTAAATAACGTAAACTGTAATAAACCAGTTATTCAAGTTCTTCAGAGTGAATTACCATCCTCAGAAGATCATGCTAGATATGAAGTTGTAAGTAAAATTACAGCTCCGGTTTATGTAATGTCTCAAGCAACTGGCTATAAACTTGTTTCTAACCAGGAATTACCAAGTTCTAAAAATATTCCTTGGTTGCAGAAATATTTCCCCTGTAGAAACAATCAAAGTACAAGTAATAAAGACGCTGAAAACTTTGGACAGCATTATCCTACTTATGTAAGATATGAGCTTTCAGCCAGCGGAATAACGATAAAATCATATCAAATTAAAGGTATCTGGAATACTAACGAAAGCACTAATAAAGCTTCCTATTACTGGAACAACTGGAAAGTCGGAATGGCAGATGAAGCACTTCCCACACTTTCTCAAGATATTATTCAAGGTTCTGACGTAAGTATTTCGTTTTAATTAATATTTTATGGGAACAATAAAGAAATATAATCAAGACAGTAAAAAATGGACTTCTTTCGCTTCTTCGTATGCTAATCAAATTACAACTAGTAGTACTAAGCTTGTCGAAAATGGTGAAGAAGTAACAGATGTCGAAACTGTTCTCGAAAACTTAACAGACTCCATTAAAACTCTGAAGGGCAATGTCGCATGGCTTGCCCTTCATGGTGGAGGTGGTAGTGGATCAGGTTCAGGAGGCGGCGGAGGCCAAGGTGGAGGGGGTGTTACTGGCGCTATCCTGGTCAATGATGTAGAAACTGGTGGTAGAGTTGTTTTAACCAGAGATAATCAAGGTATTCAAGTAGCAATTCAAGCCAATACATCTTCGGTTAACTGGGATATCGTTGTAACTTCTGGAACAACAACCTTGGCAAATGTTACGGGTAGAACTTCCGTAACAATTAATCGAAGCGCTCTTAGTGAACTTGGACAGAATTTTGGTATCAGTATTAGTGCAAAGAACTCAGCTACACTTACCAACTTATATTGGAATGGACGTGTATATATTTCTTCGGCTACTTTAACGGTGGACAAAGAATTGATGAACGTAAATGTCAATAACGTATCAAGTTCTGAAAACACCTTAACTTATAGATTCTCAGTTGGTATCGAGGGATCATATACTCTTATTGTTACCCCCGATAATAAACAAAGCAGAAATATAACCATTCCAGTTAGTGCCTCTCAAACTGGTGCTGTTTTAACTCGCACAGTAACAATTAGTGATCTTGGTTTTACGGAAGCAGATTTTGGATCTACAAACATTAAAGCATATCTCCAAAAAGATGATGATTCTACTGTAAAATCTACTACGGTTACTACGGCTGTTTCTATTGTCAGTGATGCAAATATCGTTGTATCTACTACAATGAGTACTGATCAAAATAACCCCGAAAGAATAAACCAAGACAAAAACTTAAATATTCCCTTTACTGCTTATTATGGTAGTGGAGCTTCTTTCCAATATACGATCGAAGTAAGTGGTAAAGGACTTAGTGGAGAGACAGTGACGAAATGGATTGGAGTACCAGATAATAATGGTTATCCTGTTGCAACTTCTGAAAACCCATCTTGTATCTTTGGAAGGTTATATGGCGAAAACTATATTAGCGCCAGAAACTTTGCTGCCAGTGATAGTGCTTCTGATAATATACTTAGAATTATAATCAGAGTAAAAAGTGCTGATGGTCTTACTGCAGAATCAAAACCAATTTATGTTAAGGTATTACAATCTGAATTCCAGCAACTTGAAACACCTATAGAAGCTAGCTTGTTGTCTGACTTCCGTGTGTTTGAGGAAAAAGCTGGTCGAAATGTTTGGGAAGCTTATAACGATAAATTTGAGATGAATAGTGACCAGATGACAATCACTCAGCCTTGCACTGTATATAATCCTAACAGCTACAGTGGATTAAGAATGGGTGAAGATTCTCCTAACTTTTTCCGTCTACAGAATAAAGCTTATGCAGTTCTTGGACCTTGGAATTATGGAAACAATCTCTCTGGTAACTTTAGAACTTTCATTGATTCTACAGCACAATTTACTATTAATATCTGTTATAAAGTTGATTTCCACCCAGATGATGATAGAACTATTTTCCAATTCGGTAAACTTAATAGATCTAATGAACTTCTCAGTGGTATCCTATTAAGTGCTCACAGTCTTCAAGTAAAATCTCAAGGCGGTGATAGAACCGTCGTACTTGTTGATAACGAGATTATTGACATTAATATTGCTGTGGAGAGAATTTCTGAAAACAACAACGTAACTGACCGTATTACTATTTATGTAAATGGTGTTAGTGAAGCTGTGACAGAGATTCAAAACTTTATCTGGAAGCGTGATACAACTTCAATTGACTATATTTGGGATAAAGAAAACATTTATCTTGGTTGCTCTTATAATAACGGAGAATATTTTAATTTTACTGATGTTTCTTTCTATCGTATAATGTTCTATAACAAGAGATTGACTGATTATGAGATTTTATTTAATTATCTTAATAATATGTCTTTCTCGCATTATAATGATAGTGGATCTCCTGATACAAATTATATTAAAGAAGGTCTTGAAAGAAACTTTATATCATATAATCAAACTTCAGGTAAAGCAGAGGAATCATATCTTTGGAATACTAATGACAATAAATATGATATTAGTAAGTTTGTGGTAGGTGGTGAACTTGTAGCTGCCGGAACTCTTGACAACTACTCACTTCCTATTCCCCTTATGCTTATTGATGTTACCACTTCTTCTGACTGGACGTGGGAGAACTTTATTACTCCAAAGGGTTCAAATGCCTCAAAACTTCCATCTGTAGAAGGTGCTAGAGTTCAATATTATTCAAAAGGGCATGATATCTGTGACATGATCTGTAGAGTTGATCTTCAAGGTACATCAACACTTTCAGATAATATTAAAAACCTGAACATTTCTTTTGAAGATTATGGTAATGGTCGTCAAGATGTGTTTATTCCTAAAGAGACCTGGTTGCCTGAATTGAAATACACTCTTAAAGCTGATATTGTAGACTCTAGCCACTCAATTAACGCAGCTATTGGTAAATTTATCAACGAAGAGCTTGGTTCTAATGTTGATGCCTCTGGAAATGCTACTAACCGCTTCTTCCCATTCAATAGCAAAGTAGTAACTAGCTTTGAAAATTCCGGTTATCATAGATCATATCCAAAAGCAACTTTAAAACACGCTATCGAAGGTTTCCCAATTTTCGTAATTCTTAAAACTAGAGCAAGAGATGACGAAGGAGGAACTAGCTTTGAGGTACACACTCTCGGTATCTATCAGTTCATCTTAGGTCGTGATTCTGAAAGAAATCTTGGTTATAAGACTATCGAAAGAATTACTGACAGAGATGGTAATGATATTGGTTCTGTAACTTATCCTTTTTACGCTAGAGAATGTCAAATTACTGAAACTATTATTGGTGGATACTGGCTCGAAGCATCTGATAATCCTGGATTTGGTGGTAAGTTGGAAGGAGAAACCGACGATGATGTTAAAAATAAGGAAGCTGTAGACTATATTAGTTGGCCCGGAGTTAATAATGCTGATCCAGCGCATCAATTAAAAGATAAATTATATGGTGCTTTATTCTGGCAGGACGATGATAACTTCCTAAACTCAATTATAGACATTAAATATGCTCTTGGTGTTGGTGGAGGTCCTGTGGCTGCTAATGCTACAGATATTCCTCTCTTCAAAAAGCTTGTGGAAGAAATCATTAAACTTCCTATTGCACAAAGACACTATAGCACATTAACGGATAAAATCGCAGTAGATTATATTGATAGATTAGAGTATTTTAAATATAACTACGATTCTTCTAGTGCTACGTGGTCTCCAGCAATAAACGGAAGTGGACAGCAAGAAACTTATAAATTTGAGGAACAAGACGATAACGTAGATATTAGCCTCTACTTAAATCTTGAGTCAGCTTATAAGTATTTCATTATTGCTATGATGTTCGGTCTTACTGATAATTTCCAGAAAAACATGCCTATTAAATGGTTTGGAGATCCTGGAACTGATCAACAGCCAGATACAGTAAACCGTCAAGCTATTCTCGGAGTCTATGACTGTGATACGGGATTAGGAGGAGATAACCAGGCTAATTTGAATATTACTGAAGATCTTTGGTTGGCACCTCTTAAAAACTACTCTAATGTAAGTGGTGAAGAGGGCTTTGCTATCACTGAGGCTCTTGATGGTCAAAATTCAAAGATTCTGGGTTATGGTAATAAATTATGGATGTCGTTGATGGGTAAGAAGGCTACTCACTTCGCTCCAGAGTCTAACGGTTCATATACGAAATCAATTTACTCTGATTTCTGGTGTCGTATGAGAAATTATATGGCTACTAGAATCTCAACCTATAACAGAGTGCATGGAACTAATTATATATCTTTGGCAGATTATTTTATGGATGTTTATTTCATTCCACAGACTCAAGGTTGTGGTGAGTTATTGTTTAACCTTACTTATAACGCAAAATATATACAAAAATACACTGCAGATGATGGTACGATGAAAAACCAGATTGCTAAGCTTAATGGTCGCCGAATCATGCAAGCTCGCCGTTGGTTAAAGCATCATATCACATTCTTGGATAGTATGTTTGAATGGATGAAAGTAAAAGATTCTGCAAGCCCCGAGACTGAATTTAGTAATGTTCCGGATTATCAAGGAACAACTACGGCAGTCGTAACGGCTTCTTTGGCTGTTCGTGCACTTCCAATTCAGGTAAATTCTCCTGTTGTTCTTAGTGTAGGTTGCTCAGGTTCTTCTGACGTGGCTTCATTCTGTCGTATGCCTAAGTATGGTCAAAGTCGTATCTATTTCGGTAATGGCTCAGATCGCGATGACCCCTCAAAGCAGCATACTATTCCATTTGCAAATAATATTCTTGAGCTTGGTAACGATGATATTACTCTATCCGATACTGTAGTTGGAAGTATTAGTGGTTCTCTTCCACTTCTTACGGAATTCAATCTTAGTGGATCAGAGAAATTATCCGGAACTGATGCTTTTGATCTTAGAAATTTATTTACAATAGCTAATAGTACAATATCAGAGCTTCGTGTTGTAGATCTCAGTAATACAAAATTCATGACTGGTTCTGGATCTCTTACTGTTGATTTTAACTATAGCCCTGACGGAATAAATTATTATACGAACTTTACAAAACTTCAAACTATTAACATTGAGAATAGTTGTGTGACTTCGATTAGCTTACCCAACGTTCCCCTTGATGAGTTTAAGTGTAGTAAATCTCAAATTCAAAGTATTTCACTTGATAAACAGAACTTCTTAACAACTCTTAATTTGTCGGAGTGTAGACATCTTAGAACTGTTTCAGTAACCAACTGTAATAATTTCCACAATCTATCTCTTGACAATACAAACCAAGAATTAACAACAGTAACTATTGCAGGTTGTGCTGACTTTAGATCTTTTACCTGTGAGTCGAATGCAACAGTATATAGAATTGTTTTAAATAATAATCCATTATTAGAGACAGTTACTATTACTTCTTGTCCTGAACTCATCGAACTTGACCTTTCTAACTGTACAAGTTTAAAGTCAATTGTTTTAACTGGTTGTACGAAGTTAACTGAAATTAAGCTTCCTGAGAATATGGTATCAATGCCTAATCTCACAACTATTAATTTCAGAAATACATCTGTTAAGAAAATTCTTTATGGTACTTATGGAAATGATGATTATCTGGATTTAAGTAGAATGACTAATCTCACTAATTTTGATATCAGAAATAATGAGAATGTAGTTAATATTAAATTCAATAATAATGCTGATATTCCAATTCCCATAAACGTTCCTTTCAGTGGTTGTACGAAGTTAACTCGTATTTATGGTCATATTAAGATCAATTCTGGAGCTACATCAACCTTTAATAACTGTAGTAATTTCTCTATTCATGGAGTAGGTACGACACAGTATAATGGAAAAAATATCTTAGATTCTTCTGGTCGTGTTCAATTACCATACGAAGTTGATAAGAACGTTAAGCTTACAGAGACAAGTACTAGCATAGATGCTTCATATAAACCAACTTTCCAAAATCAAGACCTAAGAACTAATATAACTTTTGGAAATGTTAGTTTAGCTAATATGTTTGAAGGAACTAGTTGTACAACCTTTGATATTTATTATGTTCTATCAAGTGTAAAATATAATACATCTCTTAGCAGAACTTGGAATAACCTAACAGATAATCCTTTCTATTGGACTAGCAGTGTTGATAATTCCCCTAACCGATATATGTTCTATTGGTGTGGAAGCTATATTACTAATTGTGGAGAAACATTTAGAGCTATTCAGAACAAAAATAGTAGTGCACATCCTAAATATATCAGACTTTTCTCACCTACCAATGATAGGTCTACTGTAAGTAAAGATAATGGTTTATTTAGTCCTCTTACTAATCTTACAAGCATTAGTTGGATGTGGGATGGATATAGCTACTTGATTGATAGATTTGTCTTTAGACGAGCTAGTGGAAATTATGCAATTAATACGCTCAACGGTTTTAATCCTGTTGATATTTACTCAGAGACTAATTCTGAAAGTTATGTAAAATTTGATTCTATCAGTAATTATGCTTCAAAAATTAATGGCACTACAATTACAATAGACAGTTTTGGTAATTTGTCTAATTTCTTTAATAACTTACCCAGTATCTCAAATGCAACTTATATTTTTAATACTAGGTTCTTAAATTATGATACTATCCAAGTTAATCAAAATCAGACATATGTATACGCCAGCTATAATGCATCCTATGGTTATTCAGAAGGATTTAGTTTGTCTAATATATTTGCAACCAATAAAGCAAATGTAACAGCAATCAAGGCAAGTTTTAGAGTTAGTAATACCGCAACACTCGGAGGACAATCCATAAGAGTGGAGTTCCCAATTTCTGAATCAACACTATCAGGTTTCTCTAATCTTGAATATATTGGCTATAATAATACAGGTACAGAGGGAGGAATTAGTTCTTTCAAAGATCAACTTACAGGTAGTTCATTCTACGGTAATGGAATTCATAAGTATTGCACTGAATCTACTTTCCCATACGGAATTGTAGGCACAAATACAAAACTTAAACATTTCACTGCCTTCTTTAGTAATTGTTACGCTGACCAAAGTAATTCTACAACTTTCACTGGAGCCACACCGGAACTTCCAGGAGAAATGTTTAGAAATAATACTAAATTAGAGAGTGTTGCTGGATTATTCTATGGTGTTAAGTTTACATATACTCTTGGAACTAATAATGTAGGATTTTCAAATTGTAATAATCTTGATGACGTATCTTATCTTTTTGGAGCTCCTGCTGATGTTGATGGAGTAGGAACCTTAAACTACTTATCTGGTTCGATTCCTCTTAAACTTTTCTATCATGGCTCTAATCCAATTCCAGTAACAAAAACTCTTCGCGGTTTGTCAGGAGCTTCTGTAGTGAAAACCAATAATGTTAGAATGCTTAGAGGAACTACAGTATCTTCTGTAACTGAATATAAGATTACTAAATCTGGTGGAGTAGTTTTCTATCAAACTTATGGTCCTGCTGGTGTTGAATGGTGGTCCGAAAAAGAAACTAGAGAATCTTATGTTAATGAAAGTGGAGCTACTATAACTGGTAATTTTGTAGTTTATACTAACAATTTGGCTAATGATTTTGTCAAATATAACACTACAACGATTACTTACACTCAGCATTATAACAGAATTACTGATATCTCTAATTGTTTCAGAAGTGCAAATATTCAAGCTTTTGAACATCAAGTAACATCTGCAGATATAGAGAAAAATCCTAACTATAATCCATATAATTGTCAATTTACTGGAACTAGTTGGGTAGAAGCTACAGTTGATAATAATGTTGATACTGAAATTTGGGCTTTTGATGGAGATAAGGAACACTCTTTAGCATTAAATGGAAGAGCTAATACTGAAAACTTAGATGGTTCTGTTGATTATAATGGAGATAAAATCATCTATAGTTACAATGATCTTTCAGAAAATGCAGCTAGTAGTGTTGGCGGTGTTATAAATTATATTTGTGCACCAGACCTCTTTAGATATTGTTCTGATGGTCAAGTTACTGGCTATGATACTTGTGACGTTTCTTATATATTTGCTAATTGTGGTAGATATCATAGTAGCGATACATGGGGAAGTGAAGAACATACTAAGGCTAAGAATTATGGATTACACGGTCGTATTGTTCCATACTTGTTAAAACCGTTTGAGAAATCAACCGGAATATCATTAGATGGAATGTTTATCAACTGTAAACTACTTTCTAATTATACTGCAAGTGGAACAAATACTAAGTATATAATTCCTGCTACGTTCTTCAATTATTGTATAAATGTTACATCATTGAATAGAACATTCCAAGGATTAGTCTTTGGTCCTGGAACTTCTCTTAACGTGTTCTCAAGCATAAATGCAAGTAAACTCAGCACTATAAGTCGTATATTCTATCAACCTAGATTCCATGGAAGTAGTTCTAATCCAATCGTGATTAGTAATATTTTCTCTAAATTTGGTAATCTGACAAATGTTAGTTATGCATTTGCTGTTGGTGATTCAGATTATAGAACTGCAACAGAACATTTTGGAAATCAGTATGTAAAATTTGAAAGAGTATTTAAGCCCAATACATATACTAGTCAAAGTAACTCGACTTTTGCTAATACTAAAGGAACTAATCAATTCTACAAAGTTTTTGCTTATTATAACAAAAATTATGTAACTTTTGAAACTTTAACCTTAGTAAATACTCAAGAAACTGCGAACTATAGATATTGGAGCAATGATAATTCAATTTACACACCAACATAAAAATAATTCTTATCCCTGGTTGAAATATACTGGGGATAAGATTTTAATTAATATAAATTAAAAGATTATGGCAAACCAACTTGGAACTAATTTTGACTATCGTGGTAAAGAATTCCTAGATGATCGTCAAAATTTACCAAAAAACAAAGAAGATCTTAAGAATTGGAATATACCAGTTCCAGAATCTTTTGAAGTCTGCCTGGATGGTATCTGGTATTATTATGATCCAGACCTTGAACCTAGTGAAGAAACGGGTCATTGGTTTACTAGATTTGTTGATATTATAGAAGATAGTAATATTCCTGGAGGTAGTAAGAGAGGTGCTTCGATAAAAGCCGTCAATGAAATTTTTAGATCTCTTCAAAATCAAAATGAACAACTCTCTAATCAACTTAAAGAATTAGAAGCCGCCCAGTTCCCAATTACTTTTGGCAGTCTTAAAATAGGTTCACGCTTCGAAACTGCTGCTGAGGTAACGGCCTGGAAACGAGCAACTGAAGCCGGAATTAATTCTTACATTGTTAGTGGAGAAGTTCCAGAAGAGAAATATGATATTGACGGAAATGGCGTTGCTAATATTTCTGATCTTAATGCACTAGAAACTTTGTCTGAGAGATTAATAAACGCATGTTCCTATAATACGCACGGTACAGGATCAACTTATTTCTTGGAAGCTGGTTCTATAGTAGTTCCTCAGATTACATGGACTGCTAGTAGAAAAGGAAAAACCGTGGGAGTTGATGAATGTAGCGTAACAAGTAGTATAGAATGTAAAGGAGAAATAAATGAGGAAAAATCTGAATGGAATGCTTGGAAAACAATAACAGCTAATACTAAAACAACATATACATTCACAATTTCTATATCTATCTCTGATTACTTATTTGCTACTGGAAAAGCTTACATAAAATTTGATTTCCAAACTTATACAGGAACAGCTCCTTCAGACTCGAGTTTATTGGATGGAGATAGAATTGATTATGCTACTCTTCAGTCATTTGGATTTACAGGAAGATATCAAGAAACAGGAACTCTTAGTACAACTCTTTTTAACTGTACCGGAGGTAAATATCCTTATATCTTGATTCCCGCTTCTTATTATAGATCTAGTTACAAAACTTACGTAAATAGTATGTTGAATAGTGACTTTGTAACGACACCAATCCAAGTGCAAAATAGTAAGGGAATCTATGCAGACTATTATATGATGAGAACTAGTGGAATTCAAACTGGTTCTAGGATACCTATTGAAATAAGAACAAGTTAAATAATAACTAAAGAATATGTTTGTAATACTTGATCCAGGACACAATGGAAAAGTCCCCGGGAAAAGAAGTCCTGATGGTCGCCTTCTGGAATATAAGTGGGCTAGAGAAATAACAGCAAAATTAGAAAAACGTCTAGATGAATTAAAAATAGAGCATACTAGAACTACATATTCTAATGAAGACGAAGGACCAGAAATAGGACTTACGAAAAGATGTATAAGAGCTAATGCAGCAATTAAGGGAAGACTCGATAAATCAATTTTTGTCTCAATTCATGTTAATGCTGCTGGAGCTCAAGGAAAATGGATGGCTGCTAGAGGATGGTCAGTTTTTGTATCCCCCAAAGCAAGTTCAAATTCTAAAAAATTGGCTTCTTACATGGCAACATCAGCTAAAGTAATGGGTCAAAAAGTTAGAGTACCAGATCCACAACATCTTTACTGGCCCGGAAATTTCACTGTACTTAATAAAACTTCAATGCCAGCTGTTCTTGTTGAAAATCTCTTCCAGGATAATAAAGAAGATGTTGAATATCTCTTAAGTGAAGAAGGAAAGAATACATTAGTTGAAGTTATTATAAAAGGTATCTGTGATTATTTTGGAATTAATTACGATAGAGACGAAGAATAATTATGGCAGATATTTATAAATTTACTAAAGATGGTAATACAATCTGGCCTGCTACCGCTTCTGATGCTATAGTTCATCCACAAACAAGAGCATCTCTGTCTAGCATGATGAATGTATATAATGTTACATCACTCTATGCGCTGAGAAGTCTTGAAATGGGAATATCAAAACTAAATACAGAATTAACGGCAGCACAAAAGAAAATAGGTGTTCGTCTTGAATTTACAAATGCGTCTGGTATATTTGAAGCCTGGGAGTTTTATGGAGGCGGATATTCTTTTGATAATATAAATGGTTGGCGACAAGCTGATTCTGGTATTATCCAAGAAATAGAAAAAACCGTGTTCCCAATTTCAGCAACTTTTTCATTATCTCCTGCTCTTATATTAGTTGGAACTACTACTGATATTACGCAGAATTGGAAAGTAATGAGAAAAGATGAGAATATAACACTTTCAGCCACAAAATCTATAAATGGTGAGATAGTTGATGGAGTAACTAAAACTATATCAATGAATCCGTCTTCTAATGGAACTACTGATTTTACGTTCCTGGCTCAATACAAGGGAATGTCTACCAGTATAAAGAAAACAATTCAAGCAGCTCACCGTTCATACTATGGCATTGTAAGTTCAGATTGGTTACCTACAGAAAACACAGTAAAAAATTTAAGTCACGTAGTATTGCAAGGAAGTAGATCTTTGACTTGGTCTAATATTGGATTAAACAATGAAAAAATTTGTTTCGCTTATCCGCAGTATTTTGGGAGTCTTACGTCGATTAAAGACGGAAATAATTTTGAATATTTATCTGGCTCTTATACGCGGACAGACAACGTAGCTATTGATTCTATTCCTTACTATACCTATACACTTACGAGACCAACTACTATAACGGACTTTAAACAAATCTATAATTAATTATGGCTCTTAAAATAGGTGATAATTTTAGTTACCAAGGTCAACAGCCGAATTTCGAAAGAGATACGTTTAAGACTAAGGCGGCAATGAAGGCATTTCCGTCGACGAGTATAGATGAAGGTCATATTTCACTGTGTCTCGAAGATGGAAAAAGATATAAATATTCTTCCAGCAATCCAAATAACTCTGTAACTGGACGCTGGAAATTAGTGGTAGATACTGCACTTGACGAATCCTCTGAATATCCCGTTCAAAACAAAATTATAGCAGCTAAGTTTAGAGAACATGAAACTAATCTTGCTAATGCTATACAAGAAACCACTGAATTAATTGAAAGCCAAGGACAAGATACAGAAGAAAAATTAGATGAACTACGAGAAAATATAGAAGAAACTGAGAGAATAACTGCAGAAGGTTTAGCAGAGCTGAAGAAGGATTTAGAAGAACTCGATGACGTTTCAGCTGCTGCAATTAACTATCTTCTCCGCAATAAAGTTAGTAATACGGTCACTATAAATGGGCATGAACTTGATGAAGAAAATATCATAATTACCAAAAGTGATATTGGATTAGACAAAGTAGAAAATAAGTCTCCTCAAGAAATGCCGGTCTCTGTAGCTCAACAAAACGCTTTAGATGCAAAAGTTGATAAAGAAACAGGAAAAAGTTTAATTTCAACAATTTCTCTAGAAAAATTAAATAATCTTCCATCATCTACAGAACTTGATACTAATTTAGGATACATTAGAACTTCAATATCCGACCATACAAATAATACCAACAACCCTCATGAAGTAACAGTTAGCCAAATCGGAGCAGTTCCCACAACTAGAACTGTAAACTCAAAATCCCTCGATGAAGATATTACTTTAGAGAGAGGTGATGTAGGCTGTGGGGATATCGAAGAATTTGTGATTAATGGTGGTGTTCAAGATAAGTTAGATGAAAAAGTTGATGTTTCTACTTTTGAAGAAAACAATGGAGAAACAGAAGAAACAATCTCAGAGTTAGAAAATAGAGCAAGTGATTTAGAAGAAGGAAGTAAAGTTACAGCTGATGTTCTTTCTAGAATTCTTAATACTATATCTAACAATGAGGGAACTACTGCTGCTGCTATCAACCAACTTATAAGAAGATTGCAAGATACAGAAAAAGAAATTGAGTTAATTGAAGAATATCTTGGCAGCTCGTTTACAGACTTTGTAAATCAGAAAAATGCCCAAGAAAATCCAATTAGTGAAGAGGAAGAAGGAGGCGAAAGAGAATAATTATGGTAACTAATCAAAGAATTGCTATAACTAGTCCTGCAGGTTGTTGGACGTACTCACAATTACTAGGAGCAAGTGTAAAAATAAAATCATTATCGGTTAGTTCCGGTCTCTTTGGCTATGACGAAGATGCTACTTATACAATTTCTGATATAAAATTCAGTTTAGATCAAAGTGGCAATAGTTATGCTGTAATTCTCCTCGACGGAATTTCTAATAAATATTTTGTTTGGAACGATCTTGAAGTGGTTGGCCTTAGTACAATTCTTTATACCCAAGCAATTTGTAATAAGTTCTGTAGTGGTGGTTCTTTGTGCGGTTATGGATTAGGAAGTTCATTGGAAACTGAAACTCCCACTTGTATTATTGATCCAGAGGCATATGAAGACGGAGATTCATTGGACGGAACTGACTATGGGTATACGATAGAAGATGGAGATGTGTTAGGATGAAATTACGTTATACGAGATTCGAAAAAATAAGTAATTCTCGAGAAGAAGCTATTAAAAAATTAGATAACCTCTCTAGATACTTCGCTGAAAATGTTGCTATCCGTTATTATGTAGACGGCGGCAAATATCATACTATTCTTGCATTATTTAGAAGCTCAAGAAAAGGAGACTATACTATTAACTACGATTCTGGATTAAATGGATCTGGAGCTAGTAGTGAGGGTAACGAAAATTTAAAAATTGTAAGTGTTGATAGATTAGAAGGTGAAACAGATGGAGAGTGTCTGAGTCGTTTGTATTTTGATAGCACGCCCGAAGAAGGAAGTGTGGTCTTAATAATCGGCTCAAACTCTTACATCTTTCACAACGGTCTATGGTGTGGACTAACCAATAATTTTGTTTTTCGTGGAGGAGATTCAGAAACTTTAAGCGTAAATATTGAAAAAGATGAAGTTAATGGATCTTACACAATTACTGGAAATGTTTTGGTAGATAATGAAAGTATAGTTGTTGGAGAAAATGGAGGTATCTGTGTAGGTGTAATTGATGGAGGGACATTATGAAAAGTGAATATATAAAAACGAGATGGGTTGACAATAAAACTCCGGTAAATGCAGCTAATCTTAATAAAATAGAATCAGGACTTAATGAATTATTTTTAGGGACCCTGGGAAAAGACGAGCTAGTGGAAGGAGATGGAATTGAAATAACCACAAATAAAAACGGTGAAAAAGTCATCGGAATTTCTGATAATGTCCAAACTTCTAATACATGTACTGGTATTGAGTTTGTGAGTACAATTCCTTCAACACCAGAAAGAAATAAAATTTATATGATCCTAGATCCTTCTACTAGAATGCTATCTAGAATAATGATTAATGGAGTAACAATATTTAGAAATAATAATGAATAAACAAAGAATCAAATTTATGCGTGGCCTCTTGAGGGACTTACAGACTAGTGATAAAGTTCTCTTAGATGGTGAGGTCTGCTTAATTGCCAGCGATATTAACGTTGGATATGATTCTCTGATTATAGGTGACGGTACTACTGTTGCTAAAAAGTTAAATCTTATTCCTCTTAATGTTTCTAAAGGGACTATTTTTCTGGGTGTTGCTACTACAGAAACTATTCCGGGAACTCCTAATCAAGACTGTTTTTATATGGCAGGAGAGGCGGGAACATATAGAGGCTTTGGAATTATCGTTGAACCTGGAGAAATTGCTTTTTTTAAATGGCAAAACTTAGGCTGGATTAAATTATCAATAAGAACTCCTTTAGTGATAGATTCAGAACTTAGTTTAGAGAGCGAAAATCCAGTTCAAAATAAGGTAATAACTAGAGCACTTAAAGAATTAGAAGAACGAGTAGATGAGGATTTTTCAGAAACTTCAGAGAATCCGATCATGAATAAAACAGTTACCAATCGTTTTAATGATTTCGATTGGTATAATAACTAAATATAAAAATATATGATTAATAAAAGATTTTTGTTTTTCTCAACTGCTGCGGCTTTTGAGAGTGCAAAAAGTGAAATTCAAAGTACTTCGATTGCTTTTGTAGATCAGCCTGCTGTTGCTCAGGTTGGTGAAGTGGGTGATTCAGATTATGCAGCTGCTATTCCTGCACAACGTTTTGTCTACACTCACGGTAAAAAGTTTGAAACTAACTTTGATCCTGCGTCTATTGAGGCTGCTTTAGATGCTCTCGATGGCCGCCTTGATATTATTGAGGGTGATAACACTACTTCCGGATCTATCGCTAAAGCCGTTAAAGATTTAGGAGATTCAATAGATGCTATCTTAGGTACTGGTTTTGATACAACTAATACTGTAGCTTCCAAAATCTCTGCAAATGCCAGTGCTATTGAGACTTTAAATGGCAATGATTCTACAGCAGGTTCTGTTGCTAAATCAATAAAAGATGCACTTGATGCACTTGATTTTACAATTGCCTCTGCTAATCATGCAAATGGTCGTGCTATTGTTAGCGTAACTCAGACAAATGGTGCAGTTAGTGCAACTGAAGGAAACATAGATTCTCAGTATGTAACATACACACCTCAGGTAACTTCAGAGCAAGGTGCAGCTGAGACTACATATGATACAACTAATACAAATGTTCAGTCTGTTTTAGCAGAAATTTTCTCAAAGATCGCTGCTAATGAAACTGCCGGAGAATTTGAAGTCTATCAAGGATCAATCGCTGCAGGTAACAAAGTAAATACTATTGCTGCAGATGGTCAGGACTATATCTTTGCTCAGGGTGGTGTTGCAGTTGCTACCATGAACATTGCAAAAGACTTGTTCCTGAAGAGTGGTGAAGTTGTTTATGGTAATTACGATTCTTCAACTCATACGTTTACTCCAGGAACAGCCGCTGCAGATCAGAGCAATGCCTACATTAAGTTGGTTATTAATAACGGCGATGATGATGCAACTGACAGCATTATCTATATTCCCGCTTCCGCTCTTGTAACCGAATATAGTGCTAACAATGCTAGTGGTGCTAAAGTTACAATTAACGTTAGTAACCATCAAATTAGTGCTGCTGTAACTGCTGGTTCTATTGAGAAAACTGATCTTGTTACCTCACTTCAGAACGAGATTACAAGCGCACGTACGGCCATCGTAGAAAAATCAACAGGCCATATTACAGTAACTAAGACTGCTGGAACTGGTGCAACTCCTGATTCTTATACAGTTGCTGAAGATGATATCGCTAGTGCAGCTCTTGTCGGTGAAATTCCTTCTGGTGCAACAGCTACCACAGTGGTTGGTTATGCTGCTGAAGTTGCTGAGAATGCTGCAGACGATGCCATTGATGAAATCACTGGTAATACTTCTGATGCACTGCCTTCAAAACTTACACTCAACTCGCTGAAAAATGCTGTTGATACCCTCAACGGAAATGATTCTACAAGTGGTTCTGTAGCTAAAGCAAAGAAGGACGCTATTGACACTGCTAAAGGTTACGCAGATGATATTACAGTTAACGGAAATAGTCAAGTAAATCAGAACATTACTATTGAAGCTGGTGATATCGACGTAGAATCTAGTTATGCAAAGGCTGCTACGGCTGCTGATGTTGTTGCTGGAGATACTATTTCTGAAGCTCTCGGTAAAATTGAGAAAAAGATTGATTCACTGGATTCTGATCTTACTGATGAGATTCGTTGGGAACAGGGAACAAAAAATAGTTCTGCCGTTTCTGGTGCAGTTCAAACTAAGGGATCTAACTCAAAGGCTTATGGAGTTAATTCTGTTGCTGCTGGTACTGCTGTAACTGCAAACAACGAAGGTGAAGCTGCTTTTGGTCTCTATAATGCTAGTGCGACCGGAGAAACTGATGCTGCTAAAACTGTCTTTAGTGTAGGTATTGGTGCTAGTGCTGTAGCTCCAAAGAATGCTATTGAGGTTAGAAAAGATGGTACTATTAATATCTATAAATCTGTAAGTGACGTTAGTGCAACAAGTTTACAGAGTATTTTAGCTGAACTCGATTGGTACGAGGCTTAATAAGGAGAAAACACGGAAGAGTTAGGGAAACTTAGCTCTTCCCTTTCCAATGAGCCTAGATAAATAAAAATAAATAATATGATAAAAAAGAGATTTGTATCTTTTAATGCAAATACGGATTTTGTACGAGAACTAAATGCCGGTAACATAGACACTAGATCAATCGTATTTGTTCTTGATAAACAATTTATCTACTCTCATGGACAGTACTTTTATTGTGATTTCTCCAAAAAACAAATAGAGGAATTACTAGAGGATGAAGAAAAAATGATCGCTGAAGCACTTTCTGATATTAGGGAAAAAGTGGATATCAACGAGAAAATTACTGCTTCTGCTCTTTCAAACTTGGCTAGTACAAAAATTGGAAAAGACGAACTAGATATCGAAGAAATTAAAGCCGATATAAACGCTACAGGTTCTTCAGTTATAAATAATGCGCAGTCAAGTCTCAGCGCTGCATTAGCTACATTAAACGCTAGACTTCAAGAGGCAGACCTAGATGGCATGATTGAAGATATAAAAGCGCTGGATATTCTCTGCGCAACGGCTTTAACTGAAATAAAAGAAAGCGTGGAAACTAATGAACAAATCCTCTCTAGTTCTATCAATGAGCTAAAACAGGAAATTAAAAAACTTAAAGAACAAATATCATCATGATTAATTATAACATAGATCGTGCCAATTTTATACAACCCGAACTTTCAATGGTTAGAGAGTTTGGAGCTTATAAATATTGGAGAGTTTACTGGGATATTACAGAAATAGCAGAAGAAAAAACAGAGGAAACAATGCTGGTAAGACATGAAATCCCAGTAACAAAAGCATATGAGGACCCAGAAACAGGAGAAACAATAGAGTACACTGATATTGAAATCGTAGAACAGGAAGAACTAGTAATAACCAGAGTATATGAGTCTAAATTTATTGAAGTTAAACTCCCAAAAAATGAAACACCAACAGCTCTGGAAATTATGAAAAATTACGTTCTAGAACAAATTAATGCCTATGATACTAGCTCCGAAGTAAATGGTTTCTTCCTCGATGGTGAATTAATATGGCTCGATAAGGATACTCGTGTTGGTCTTATGAATTCTACAAATATTCAAAAAAGTGCTGGATTAAATCAAACCGTTCTCTGGCTTGGTACTAGAGCTCTGTCTATAAATTGTGACTTAGCTATTCAATTACTCGGCGGTCTTGAAATGTATGCCTTAGAGTGTTTCAATAAGACTGCAGAACATAAGAAAAATGTAGAAGAATTAGAAACCGTGGGAGAAATTGCAAACTACGATTATACCTCCGGTTATCCTGAGAGACTTAATCTTTCATTATGAATATACTAGTTCTGCTTTCGTTGCTCATACTAACTATCTACATAATATTAGTCTGTAAAAAATACGGCGTTCCAGACTCTATATCAGACTCATATTATTATATTGGCTGGAAACCTATATTTACCCTAGTTATGTGGTTTGTTGGAGGTTTCATGTTGCCAAAAGCTATGGAAGTGACACCAGAAACACAAATAATCCCTTTCTTAGCAATCTGTGGAGTCTTATTAGTAGGAGCAGCACCAAGAGTAAGAGATTATGAGAGAACAATACACATCATCGGAGCTTCTATTGGTGGAATATTCTCTCAACTCTGGATTCTTATCTATGCCTATCCACTCACTCTTCTCTCTTGGATTATACCTATAGTAATGTTTCAAAGCAAGGTATCATTAACAAAAGAAGGATTGATGGAAAGATTAGATTCAATTAATTTTGTATTTTGGAGTGAAATAATATGCTTCGCAAATATATATATAAACCTGTTAATTTTATGAAGAAAGAAGATAACAATATTGTCGTTGCTAAAGAAGGAAAAATCTTTAGACGCAAAGTTTATGGAGTTCTCTATGGTAGAGTACTCATACTTGGTCATACGATAGATCCCGATGGAACTATTAGACCAGAAACTATTGACGATTATGAAGAAGTTGATGAACCCTCTAACTATGAGCTCGGTTCTATAATGTAAAATTTGATAACTAATGAAATATTTACAAAGTTTTGATACTAAAAACGAATATAAAACAGCTTTAGCAAACGGTAATATTCTTATTCCTAGCGTCAGTATCATAGAAGGAGGCGTTGAGTATATTCCATATTCTAAAGCTACCTTCGGTGATATCGTTTACTATGACTCTAGAGATTCGCAATTTAAATACGCTGCAGCTGGTTCGTATAATGGAGGCTATAAATATAATGCCTACTTAACTCCCATTGGCGTTGTAGCTGTTCCTGGACGTTATACTCCAGATCACACTGTCAGAGTAATGTCACTTGTCAACATGTCTCTTGCAACTCCTAGTGTTGGATCTGCGGAAAAACATGCAGCCAATGATGATGTTGATGATGATATTAATATTCGTTGGGGTAATAATTCACAACCTGTAACCGGATTAACCAGCCTGGGAACAGTTAATTGTGTTAATCCAACCACTGGAACACAAGAAGGAGTGGATCCCAAGACTACAGACTGGATGCGTATTCCTAGTGATGATGGATCTTGGAATGGTAGTGCCGGATATGTAGATCCAATTAGTGGATATAGATATTTTTATGGAGCTAATAGTGGAGATAACTCTTATACTAATGCTCCTACTAGATTTGGTCCATATCCTCTCTTAGCGGATGGAAGTAAAAATCCTCTCTATTTCGCTCAGGGTATGGCAACCAATGATTTTGATGGCCGTGGCAATACGGATAAAATATTAGCATTTGCAACTAGTAAGAGTGTCACTTGGTCAGGAACAACATTAACAAACGATACCTCAGAGGGTCACTATCCTGCAGCTTTTGCATGTGATAGATTCTCCACAACAGGACTTGCTGCTAATAGTTGGTATCTCCCAGCAGAAGGTGAGCTGGCATTTATTGTAGCTAAATATGGTGCTATTAATGTTGGCTTAAATGATATTGTGAGTGGTGGAGGCCGGGCAATTAAATTAGGTAGAGACAGAGATTACGGCAGTTGGTGTTGGTCTAGTTCTCAGTACTCTAGTAGCAATGCTAGGCGCGTGGATACCAACGGTGGTAACGTGGACAACAATGCTAAGGCCAATACAGGTGCCAATAACCGTGTTCGTGCCTTTGTAGCGCTTAGCCCTTTAGCTCTTTAACTCTTTGCTAACCCGTTGTCGACCGATGCAGGGAAGACCGGGTTAGCTATTTGATAAATTAATATCGTATGCTGTCCGAAGAATTACAAATTTATAAAGACACAGATATTTTTGTAAAAACTTTATCTGATGTAATACAATACGGAATCTCTAAATCCTGGAGACAGATAGCAGGCGTCGATATGTTTAGAAGCGCAATTGATCTTTATAAATATATTCGACTTGCTAATTCTGAACCTCAAAATAGAATAGAACATCTAGAAAAATATATAAATATATTAGATACAATAAAAGTTTATCTGCGATTATCTGTAGAAACCAAAAATATTAGTTTAACTAAATCTGCAGAACTTATATTATTACTAGATGGAATTGGAAAACAAGCTACGGGATGGAAAAATAGTAGCGCTAATAATGATAACACCACCGGATCTGATGGGGCTAAGGCGTCAACAGGAGAGTAGGGAAGATTTTAAAATAAACTTTAATGTTTAGCGGCTCAGGTACTACAGAGATCCTTCGGAGTAGTTGTATAGTACTCCTGAGTATATTCGGCTATTGGTGTTGGTCTAGTTCTCAGACCTCTAGTAGCAATGCTAGGTACGTGCTTACCACCAGTGGTTACGTGTACTACTATGATAAGGCCCTTACAAATGCCAGTAACCGTGTTCGTGCCTTTGTAGCTCTAGGCATTAAATAAAATCATTATATGTTTAAGAAGACTATTGAGGAACCAGATTGGATTCCATTTGAGGATTTCCTGAAAGCTTACTTTGATTGTAGAAAAAGAAAGAGAGGAACAATAAATGCACTCAAATTTGAAATAAACTACGAAAGAAATCTTGTAAAACTTTGGAAAGATGTAAACCAAAGAAAATATAAAATTGGAAAAAGCATTACTTTTGTTGTAACTAGGCCAAAAGATCGTGAAGTTTTTGCCGCAGACTTTAGAGATCGAGTTGTTCACCACGTCATAATGCAGCGCCTAGAACCATTATTTGAAGCTGACCTAATAGAAGATTGTTATAGTTGTAGAAATGGTAAAGGCACACTTTATGGAGTTCAAAGATTAGCTGAGAAAATAAAAGAATATTCTCAGAATTATACAAAAGAATGCTGGGTTGGAAAATTTGACTTGAAGGGATTTTTCATGAGTATAAGAAAATCCATCTTGTGTGATATGTTAGAAGATTATATAAAAGATAAATATAAAGAAGCCGATCAATCAATTCTTATATATCTTATTAAGAAGATAGTTCTACATCGTCCACAAAACAATTGTATAAAGAAAAGTCCAGAGCATATGTGGAATAGACTACCTAAAAATAAATCTCTCTTCTTCTGTGATCCGGATTGTGGCATTGCAATTGGAAACTTAACTAGCCAAATTTTCGCCAATTTTTATTTGAATGCATTTGATCATATGATGTCTAAACTCTTTAATGGAAATTATGGGAGATATGTTGACGACTTTTATGTTATTCATGAATCAAGAGAATATATCTTAGGAAAACTGCCAGAAATTAAAACATATCTTTGGAATAACTTAAAACTAAAACTGAATGAAAATAAAATTTATATTCAGAAGTATCAAAGAGGTGTTAAATTTATAGGAAGCGTTGTAAAGAAAGACCGCATTTATCTTGGCAACGTTACTAGAGCTGGACTTTATTCTGCAATTCATAAATATAACATAATGTCGGTATCAAGAGAAACCGCTATAGAATTCGCAAATACACTCAATTCTTATCTAGGCTTCATGAGATATACGAAATCATATAAGATAAAATTAAAAATAAAAAGTCTAATAGATAGAAAGTGGTATGGATTCTTTTACTGGAGTAAGGACATGAATAAAATTATATTAACTCCATACTACAATAATACGAAGAAAGCTAAACAGGATATCAAAAACAAAAACATAAATAATTATTTTAAATGAAAAAGGTGTTTGAATTTTTTGCTAAGATTCCACAAGATAAACTACTTCACTTTATTTTCGGTTTGCTTATATATTTCTTAGTAGCCGCCGCAGTTGGTCATTTTACAGAAGACGGATGTGTAATTAGAGCTTCTGGACTTGGAACAGTGTTTTTTATTGGCGCGTTAAAAGAATTATGGTTTGACAAAAAATATGGTGGAAATCCTGAAGCCTCTGACGCTGGAGCAACTTATCTTGGTGGTTTTTCTGGAATGATTTTAAGCTTAATATTATAAAAAGAAAGAGAGGGATTTAATTTCCCTCTCCTTTTTTCTTAATTATTTCAAATCCCCGAACTCTTTTGCCATTACTATCAGTCATAAGAACATTCTTTATATCAAACCATTCTTTGAGATCAATTGCCTTTGGTGTTTTCTTATAATTACATGAATTATATAAACTAGTTAGAGTAGATTTTACATCAGATAATACATATCTTTCACCAGTTTTGAAAGAACCGTATATTTTATTTCCTAATATGCTTTTGTCAAATGTAACAATGCCTAACTCTTTTCTGATTAAGTAAGTATCATACGAAAGTGACTTTAACCTTTCTCTACCCAGTGATAAATAATTCCTCATTGAATCATCTACAAAACCTTCAATTCTCTGTCTTGCCAATTCTGATAGATTAGACTCACATAAAAATTTCAACTTTTCTCTAGCAGTTTTGAAAGAATCATATACATTAAAAAATTCCTTTACTTCACTATCAATTTCCTCTGACCTAATTCCAAAAATTTCATCAATAGAACAAAAAACTGCAAATCGATCTGCGTAGTCTTTCTGTTGAATATCAAATGCTCTTTCTTCAGCTATCAAAACTAAATTATTAAGAACAGGAATTTTACTGCTTCCAGTGTGTTTATTAACTGCTACATAATTATCTCTATAATTTTCATATTTAACTACTTTTTCAAAATTATCAACTAAAGCTCCTTTAATGCTAGTAGTACTTGCTTGATTCCAACCAGCTATCAAGTCATAAGTAACAGCTAATTTACCTTCAATATATTTTTTAAACTTTTCCCGGGTCATTTTTTCTTTGTTAGCATCAAGAAGCGGCTTGTAATAAAATTCCGCACTGTTCTTCCATGGATTACACTCCCACCTCTGACGGCCCAATATCTGTGGTAAATCTAAAGAGATGTCAACAGCAAGACAATTAACATTAGCATCTGATATAATAAAGGATCTAGCATTATCGCTATAAAAATCGGCTCCTAAGTAAACGGTTCTAGTACACAGAGTAAACATTTTTTGCTTTATTCCTTTGGCAAAATCTTTCTGTGTCAAAACTTTTCCAATATTAAACCCTTTTCCCAAACGACGCCTAATCTTCTTCCTATTTTCGTCAGTATTGGCACAAAGAATATTTACTTCATCTGGCAATATCGAACATGAATTAATTATGTTAATTATATTATTGACAGAATTTACATAAATAACTGCCTCTCTAGACTCAATAACGTCAATTTGTCCCGTGGTTGGATTTTTCCTATAAGCCTTTTCAAAATTACCGGACTTATAAGATTCTATTATCTTCTTAGCCGGAGTAATTATAGAACTAGCCACCCTAACTTGAAGACTTGGTCTCATAATTCTTCCGGGCTGTAAAGTTTCCCAATCAAGCTCATAGTATGGAAGATCTTTAAATTCATCTAACTTTGCTAGGTACTCTTCCATCATTGGAGTAGCTGAAAGATAACAAACTTTCTGAATCCCTTTCAAAGCACTCACAAAATCCATTTCAGTTGTACTTTTAAAGCGTGAATCAGTAAAGATAGATTGAAATTCATCCACGACTATCCTATAATTATTCAAATCCTCTCCCATATATTGTAAAACTTCTTTCAATATTCTGAAACTATCGTAAGTAACGAGTATTTTGCTGGGGAGATTTTTAGATTTCATAGAATAAAAATAAGCAGATATATCTTTTGTCAAGTCATTCATAAAATTTTTCTTGTCATCTCCAGATAATCCAGCCATTTCTTCTAATTTAATTGATTTCGGAGTTTTGTTTAAATCTTTGTCCACGGTTGCATCTTGCTCGTTGCTTCCTTTGACTCTATAAACAAAACCTTCATGCTGTTCTTCCTTATTTTTCATTAATATAATACGAGGAGAACAGATAATAGTATTCTCATTGTTTGTTAATACCCATTCAGTAAATCCACATCCTGGAATTTGTTTGTCCATTATGTGAGGATAATTAGGTAAATTAAATCCCTGCCATTGTGATATATACCTTATTCCTGCTGGTACTTTTAATGGCTCATTTTTTGATTTCATAAGTTATTTTCTTTTAATGTGATGCGCTACTATCACGATTAAGCAACAATTTTCGGCGAGTCTGGTGTCCACAAATAACACCTTTCTCATATATCAGGATTTAACGTCAATTTAAGCGCAAAACGTAACATTTCATTATGTAAAACTCTACTACCCCTATTAAGGAGTGGATTAAAGAAAAATGTTACAAAAGTGTTGTATACTTCATTCTCTAGCCTACCCTCTCTTTGTGGAGAGGTTTGACGGCTGAGAATTCCGTTATTTCTCTCTTCCCTCGCTAACCTCTCCTTTACCCTCAACTATGTTTCGGCCAGTCGAGAACAGCTTCAGTCCAGTTCTATTATCGGGGATCACATCAAGGAGCGAAGCGAGCGTAACGTCCTAGCCTCCGGGACCAGGAAGGAGGCGGAAAGGACGTATAGCGGAGCAGGTCACACGAAGCACGGGTAATGGAATGACGAGTCGTTAGCGAGGAATGGAATTGGCCTTTGGGTAGGCGTGCTGAGTCAAAGAAGTTATATTTATGGAAACTCCAGCGTGAAAAAATAAAAGTGTTTTTCTGATTTTTGAAATCATAAGTTTCACTTTTAAAAATCTACGCTGGAAAATAAAAAACCCAGAGAATATTTCGTCTCTGGGTGTGTCTATTCAATCAGCCACGTACAAACAATCTAAGTTCGTTTTCGATACTTATACTATTGCTAGCTAAACTACTCGTGGTTTTTATCATCTTTGTTCTTTTCCTCTTTGATCTTTGAATCTTACAATGATCTTTAAGCTTTACAACTTTCACCTTTAATCTTTGAGCTTTGAATCATGCATAAAAACTTATCGTGCATGACAAATCTTCTTAATCTAATCTCCCTAAGATTAAACAATAATTATACATTATTATTATTATTGAAAGTGTGCATATTAACCTATAAGCAAAAGGGAAAGCGATTTTAATTGTTTTCGATTGAATATCCTATATATTGTGAGCACTCTTTCGAAGAGCGCCTCTGGAGTTTAGTCTTCAATTTCCTCCACGGAAATGTATGTCGTACTATTACTCTCGGACAATACATAATCGATGTTATTCTTGAATGTGCTAATCTCCGATTCAAGTTTTTCGATATACTCGCTAAGATTACATGGATCTACGAGTTTAGGCTCAAGAGGTTTCAATGTAAGTTCAATAAGCTGTTTGATTTCCTCTGGTTTCTTATCAGGGAAGTTTTTGGGAAGCTCATCAACTTTTGCTTGATACTTATCTGTAGCCTTATTAAAATCATTTACTCTCTGTGTATAATGAATTCTCAAAGTTTCCAGGAGATTTTCTTTCATCACCAGTCCTTTAGTCTTCATTACTAGAGCCTCTGCAATCGTCATTTCCTTATCACCAATCTTAATCTTAGTGACATAGTTAGAATCATTGATTGCATTTTTGATAGCTATTACATTGTTCTGAAGGTCCTCAATCTTCTGAAGGGTTGACGTTGCCTTCTTTACAAAATCATCAGGCTTAATATCAGAATAAGGAGAATTGAGTTTATCTCCTACCTGAACCGCAATACCAGCAAAAGAACCACGGGCCTTTCTAATACGATCCTCTAGAGTTTTAATCTCTGTTAATGCTCTTGTAATTGTAATCTGCTTTTTCATCTTGTTAACTTTTAACTGTTATTTGTTTCTTAACTTGGGGACATGACTTTCTATGCAGATAGTCACATCATTTTCTACGTCGAGGCAAGATGTTCGGTAGGCTTTTTCTATCTAACACCTTTTACTTTCTAATTTCGGTCACCCATGAAAAACCTCTAATTTGAATTCTAATTAAAGAATTCTAGTTAAATTGTTGTGTCTTAAAGGGTTAAGTATATCTTAATTTTATTTAATATTATTATAATTATTAAATTTAGCACAATATTCACATACTTAACCTTAGTCCGGACAGATGGATTCAAACCACCACCTCGAGAACCTCCTTCTCGCACTCTCCATTAAGCTACATCCGGGTTTATTGTTTTCGACCCTACTACCAGATTCCAACTGGTTCTTTGTTTTTACACGTGCTGGCCCACTTACACTAAGCATTGTCGTCATATGTAAGGATTTCAAGGCTCCTCACAAGTTTAAGGATTTGACGGGTTTTCAATTTCCCATTCAACTTCTTCCAACAATCTCTCATATTCTTCTCTCTCCACTACTTCATAGAATTTTCCTCCAACTTTAACAGCATAGGTATCTTTTCCGTTCGAAGAAAAATCAGTCACCTTATCTTTCCTAAACCACCAACATCTTTTTGTTTTTGGGTTGGTATATTTCAAAAACTTAGACTCAGGAACAACTTTAAAAATATCTTCGGCGGTCTGTGAAATTAACTCTTCTCCGTTAACCTCATACCTACTTCCTGGTGCTGGTAATTGGATTGTTGTTATTTCACTAACTCTTAGATAAGTTTCCTGATATCCGTATTCATTAGCTATCTCCAGTTTTATTGCTTTTTGAAGATAGAAGTTCTTTGTCTCCAGAAGTGTATTTTCTTTCATTTGCAAATAAGTCAACTGTAGTATCGTCGTTCCAATGGTTTCCGATTAAGCTTGGAGAATGAGTTGCGATTATGAATTGTGTTTCTGGCTCCAATTCCATCAATTTTTCTAAAAGATCGTTTTGTATAGCAAGGTGTAAACTGATTTCTGGTGTATCGATAAGATAAATACCAGAATGAGGAAGGTTAGCAAATAGTCTAAGAAGTACCATTTCTCCCAAACTAAGTCTATTTACTGGTATTTTTATTCCATCGTCTTTTCTAGAGATATTTGTTACTGCCCGTTCTAGAAATCTACTTCCTCCTATTTTATAAATTTCTAGATATTCCTCCAGAAGTTTTATGACGTCTTCTCTTCCCGACAAAACCAGATCTTCCACGTAGCTTTGTACGTTAGCTTCAATATCTCCAAATTCTTCTCTAACCTCTGTAAGTTCTATCTCCTTCCAATCTCCGATTTTTTCTACTTTTCCTCCTTTCTTCCATCTAACTTCAGCATCATTATCGAAAATTACAGTTATAGAATTCATAGGAGCCCAAGGTTTAAAAGAATGTTCACGATTCACCAGGTCATCAATGGTATTAAGGATTGTCGTTTTTCCTGAGCCATTTGGACCTGTTATAATTGTGAGATTTGGATTAAAATCATGAATAAAGTCTGCTATTCCGTAAATCAAATTGTCGATTATAACTCGCTTAATTTTTCTTCCCATTTTTCTATATTACTTTCTCTTAGGTTCGATACCATAATTTGTTTTCCATCAACATATATTATAGATTTATCTTTTTGGATGATAATGCTAGTAATTCCTTCAAAGCGTATGAAGGTTTTATAATTTTCTCCTCCCAAAACTATAAAATTATCAATACCTCCAAGACTTTCTATTATTTCTTTTGGATTTGTAATTATATCTTCATATCCATTTATTTTTATTTTCTTACTTTCTATAAAATATGTGAAAAAGTTTATTCTCTGTTTCGGTATAAAAATCCTTTCACCTTTTTCGTTTTCTAATCTTACTATCTGTTTTAATCCTAATTCTAATAGTTCCACAAATATAAGGGTCTCAATTCCTTATAAATGGGCACGGAAAGATATGATTTTTTCAATTGCTGACATAATCCGTTGCTACAGAAATCTAGGCTGTGAAGTTTGGGTTTCTTTTTTTTTGACCGCCCAGGAAGTATGCGAGAGCCTTATTAATGTATTATTAACTAAAACTGAAGAAAAATGACAGAAGATGAAAAATTGGTCTTAGAGCCAGAAGAGGAGAAAGAGGAATTAACTCTGCCTCAGAAAATTGGTATCGGAATAGCAGCCGGTATTGGATTATTTAGTTTATGCAGTGCTGTAGGAAATTTCAGAGCTGCTAGGAAAATTGAACGTGAGAATCAATCCAAACTTGAGGATTGGTTGAAGGAACACAATGCGAACGTCGATAAAATGGAACAGCTTAAAAAAGATGTTATCAATACAAGACGTGACTGGATGGCAACGGCGCAGAGAATTGCAGACCGTTTGAATGTGAAAGTAGACAGAGATGTAATTTAAAGCTAGGATTATGAGACCAGAAGATAAAATTTCGTTAGTAGCTACAGGAACAATGGTAGCTGTAACAATTGGGTTAGCAGCCTTAGGAAGAAAATTAGGCGCAAGAACGGAAGCTGAAGCAATAGAGGCAACTAAGGATTATTACCTGAACGGGCAAGAGAAAGCAATAAAAGGTTTAAAGAATGATCTGAGAGCTGCACAAAATAGTCAACGGCTTTTTAATGCGATTGAAGAGAAACTCAATAGATCTTAGTCTTAGTTAACATCGCTGGAAGGAGGAGTAGAAACATGGATAGTTCTGCTCTTCTTTTTTCAAGCGGACTCTGCATTAAAAGTGTTTTCTTGATTTTAAATTCCTAGTCCAAAATCATAGGTTTTACTTTTAAAAATCTTCCGCTTGAGGGGGGGAAAATTCCTTAATAGTGAGATGATAATTAGTTTTATATATTATGGAAATTAAAGAAGCAATTAATGAATTATTGCCTAATCTCTCATTTATAATTGAAGAGATTGAGGAGCATGAAGAGTATGCGGATGAAGAAACAGGTGAGTATCAAATTCAAGCTTACGAGAACAATAAAAAAGAACTCGAAGCATTCATGACTCTATTTTCTGCTGTGGATCCAACCCTTAAAACTATTGACGATATTAAGAAAAGAATCGAAGAAGTTGAAGGGACCGAGGTAGAAGAGGAACATACAGAAGAGGAGAAAGAGTTGGCTGGTATTCTGAAGAGTTGGAGGGAGAAACAAGAGACTCCAAAAGAATATGCCTGTGATTTTGAACTCACTGTAGAAGAAAACAAAGAATTGGCTATTTTAAATGTCAAAACGGCTAAAGGTTCTCGGAGACTTGTCACAGAGCCAGATGATGAGATTGTGCCTTCTGAAACTGATGATTTTGCATTTTATCAGTACCGTGGTGAAGTATGTGTGATCTTGAACGGTTACGCAGATGGTAGCTTCAATTCTTATGCTCCAGAATGGCAAAAGAAAGCATTAGAAATAATAAAAAAGAAAGTAGAATGTTAAGTTCTACTTTCAAATTTTTCTAAAGTATCAATCCACCACGATAGAGTGAGGGATTATTTTTCTTTTCCACCAAGAGACATGTACATTCTGTTCCTCCGTACCAATTATCGGTTTTAAGAGTAAACATGCCTGATTCATCTACGTCGGTTAATACTTCTCCGTAGTTAGTTTGAGTTCCTTTCCACAATGTTGAGAATTGTGAAGTTACCGTAGTGAGATAGCCATCCCACTCGTCGTTGATGTAATCTTCAACAGTATAAGTATCTTCGTCCTTCTTAGCTTTCTTCGGACTACTATCAGCTCCTTTTATAGTCCCCTCATATTCTTTCTTATCTTCAGTTTCTGGTTTTTCTTCATTATATTCAGACTTAAACCATGCCTGCAGACTAAGATTGACTGGCTTTGTTTTCAAGAAATCTTTAAGTTCGCTAATTTCATCTTTGTCCATTTCACCAAACTTAAGAATCTTGAATACATACTTAGCTCTTGGAACATTCAAACAACTTTCCTCACTAATATTTCCATGAATATTAACCTCATCTACTAAGGCTTTCAAAATATCGATGGTACTAATCTCTAACAGATCTACTGTTTTCAAAATATCTTCTCTTTTTTCTTGTACTAAGAGATTATCATCCAGATATTGATTAACAGCTTTTTCCGTTAAATTACCAAATTGTCGTATGTATCTAATACGTCCAGGTCGACCAAGTAGATTTTCATTGATGGTTAACCTATTTGTTGTGAGTATGTAGAATTTTCTACTACGATTTAAAACACCATCAAGAAGATTCAAAAGTATTCTATCTCCATCAACGTGGTCGGTGGTTTTGAATGCTTTCTCAGCTTCATCGAGACATATGACAGCTTCAAAGTCCAGGTTCTGTATAAATTCTTGAACACCTGGAATACATGAATTTACAACCACAATAGGAAGTTCCATCATGTTAGCTAAAAGTTTCATTGATATAGTTTTCAGTTTGTTATCCTAAGGGCTTTTTATCCCTTAGATCTATGAGTTCCCTTATTCCCCATAGCTCGGCGTACATTTTCACCCACTTATTTCAGTTGGGGTGGCGAACGCTCTTGGGAAGGTTATATTTATTCACTTCCTACGCTCTACATTACTAAAATAACCTTTCGCAATTTATTCTAGTTAACACGGTATTAGCATCTCAGCCTTCACCGTTTTCGCTCGCTAAAAACTCTGATAATTCCTTAACAGAGTGGCTATTTCTAAAAAAATTCATATCTTTTATATTTTCTATCTAAGTATATTGTTGAATTTTTTAGAAAATTTAACCCGTTCCTTTGATTCCATTTAAAACTATAGCTAAATTCTTTCCAGACTTCATGTAATACTCAGAATACCAAGTATCATAACATTGTTTCAAGAAATCATCTACTCCTAAGTCATAGATCTTGAAAGGAAATTCAAACTTATCTCCAACATATCTTAAACCCAATCTTTGATCATCAGGTTTATTATTCTTAAAGAGTTCAAAGACTCCATTTCCAGGTGTTGGATGTAAGACTGTATTACCATTAATAGGATAAAACTCGTCACCTTCCTTAATCCATTTTTGTGGTTTTCTTTCTAATTTTTCACTCATAATTAAATTTGTCCTTGTATTAATTGATATACATCTGCGTAATCTATTCCACAATACTCTGCCGCAACTCTATCTCCGCTGCCCAGACCCCAATAGCCGCTATAAACTCCAATATATACAGCATCTTGTCTATTATCGCCGATCATATTACTTACAACATCTTTCAGCAATTCAAGTTTCGGTCTTCCATGTACAGAATCCATAATTACATTGCAACTATAAGATGGAATTCTTAAATAATTAGCTAATCCAAATGAGATCCACTTAAGAGCTACCTTCCATGATGCTTTATTTATTACACTATCATTGCCGGAAGGGAATAAGATTATAATATTTTCCGGAGTAAAAGATGCAATTTTATCCCAGACATCAAACTTCGGCTTAATATCAAAAATTCCTCGTGGTGCTACATTTGGTCTTCCATCACTCGTATAACTCTCCACAAGAATATCCAGAGCATCACAAATTACAAATTTTTTTGGTCTTTTTATTTTTATTGCTTCTGTTGGTCCCTCGATTACTGTTTGTGGCTGTTGTACTTGTTGTCCCCATCCACCATAAGTTGATTGTTGGGGTTGTTGAGTTTGCCAGGGATACGAGGGAGTTTGTGGAGTACTTGGAGTTCCCCAGGGTGGAGTTTGTTGACTTTGACCCCATACCGGAGAGCTAAAAGGACTGCTACTTTCCATATCTAATAATTTTTTATTAAGTTCATTTTGTTTTTGTTGTAGAGTTAATTCTTCTACGTCATCATCGTCTGGATCATATTCATCTTCCAGGTCTTCCATATCATCGTCATCCTCCCAATCATCATCTTCATCAGTTGGATGTTCGTTTTCTGCTGAGTAATCTGGTGGTATATAAAATCTATTTTCTTCCATTTCTTATTATGGATTTTAATATACATAGTTCGTTTCCTTGAGTACAGAGTTCATGATCTTCTCTATAAAGCTCACAGAAACCTCCGCTACAGATACTATCAACAACATCTCCGAGTTTAACATATGCATTAGTTTTTAGAAGATCCTGATATAAGTCACCAAGATTTTCTTCTATAGTTCCTTCCTTTGGCCATACAGAATCATAACCTTCTCCTAATTCTGTACAAAAATCTGAGAATTTCATTTCCGGACCATTACTTCTAGGATCTGAAAGTCTATCACAGATTTCTTTACCGTATGGACATTTTTTCTCGCAGACGTTGTAATTGATAGGTTCCGTCTCCGACCCTTCAAAAGTCAGACGTCGTTCCTCTCCGTTTTTTAATTTTACTACAACTCTTAATATTTTATTACTATTCACACATCTAAGGAAATAAACCGACCGTATGAAAGAACTCCGAACACCTTATTCATGTAATAAAATAAAGAAAAAATGAACGTAGAAGAATTAAGAAAGAGAGCAGAAAACGGAGAGGATTTTAAAGAAATTGATCTAGACAAGCTTACGGAAGAAGAAATAAAAGAACTCGAAGCTGATAGTGATGAGCTGGATTTCAACAACATAGAAACAGCTCAAAATTTCGGATCTGATCTTGATGAATTAGTATCAAAACAAACAGGTGGTATTGATTCAGCACTCATGGTACAAAAGAAAGATTCAGGAATGATGAATAAGTATTTCACGGATCTCCAAAAACATATGGGAGACGTCGAAGTAAAAACAGGTCTCGTTCCTCTTTCTGGTGCTAAGAAATTTATTTATGATATTCCTTGGATTGGGCCTAAACTCGTACAAAGATCTCAGGAAGTTACATCGAATTATAAATTAATTCTAGAGCTCATTGATGAAACTGAGGGAAAATTAAAGGACCTTCGAGCTGATACAAATGAACACACAAATCGAATTGGTGATGATATCAGAGAATGTGAGGAACTTGGAAAACGATTACTAAAGAAAATAGCCGCCGGAGATTATCAGTTGAAGAAATTGGAAAAACTGATGAAAGAAACTGATGGAGAAAGTGGAGCGGAGAGAATTAAGTACAAGAGATTAGAAAGTTTTTATAAGTCTCTTAAACTTCAGGTTCTAGAATTAAAATCTCAATACATCTTAAACATTGACCAAGAAATTATGTACTTAGAATTAGCTGCTGGTTATGTGCTAAATGATCAACAACTGGCTAGTACGATTAACAACTCGATGCGAATATGGAGGAGAAGTAGTAAAATAGCCATAGAAGCAGAGGAACTTAAAAAACGTCAATCTTTTGTCAATGTTGTAAGAGAAAGCACAGAAAAGATGGTTGTGGGAATTACGGATGAAACTCACGACGTAATTATAGACATAGCCAAAAATCAGACAACACGTTCTATTTCGGATCAAACCTTGGAACACGTTACTGAAACTGCATTCCGGACGCTGGAAGAAGGAAAGAGAGAGCTGGAATCTAATATGGCGAAATTAGAAGCTGGAGCAAAACGTCTAAAATCTCTTGGCGCAAAAGTTCAGAGAGGATTGGACGACCTTAGAGCGGGAAATGCAAATATAGCTCTCCCTGGTTCAACGGAAATAGATGATCAAAAACTTCTTGAATAATGGATCTTTATCTTAGAACTTTTAGCCCTGGAAGAAATCAGAGTCATAAAATCACTAAGAGAGAAGATGACCTTGTAGTTGAAACAGCTGCAAGTATTATAGAAACCATTGATCCACGCTTAGTCTCAGTTGTAGATCCTGATTTATGGTGTAATAACTTAGATTTAAAAGTAGAAACAGGACGCGATATTAATGTAGATCGAGATGAATTATTAGTTGGAGAAAAGTATGTGAAGAAACGTTATAAAGGTTCTCTAAGACCATCAAGACTGTACAGATTAAAGAAAATCATAGAAATAGATGGAGAGAAAAAACTTGTAATGGAGTATTTACAAGGAGATGAAATTACGGGACTTACATTAGACGAAGATTCTTGTAAACATCTTGGGGTTGAATATATTCCAGATAAACTTGTTGTAGAAAATGCAATGCAAGAATGGAAAAGAACAAATAAAAATAAAACTTGGTATGGAGTTGATCCCGAAGACCTGAGTACATATCCAGAAAGTATGACAGAAGGGTATCAGGGAGCAATTAGATATATGATGATCAAGTTAACTGGTTTTGGCGCTTTTCCTGACTGGAGGACTATAAAACTTCCTAACGGTGGATGTCTTGATGTTGATGTCTTCCTTAATTCATTAGGTCTAAGAGTTAATCATAGTGTTTTGGCTTTTGGTGGATTTAAAAGACTTAGCAAGGAACAAGATCTAGAATGGACTCCGATATTTGAATTAGGAAATAGACAAAGTTCAAACCACTTAGTAGATGAAAATGGAAATATATACTTAGTAGTTAAATTAGGACAAGGAGTTTCTAGTTCTGGTTTAGTAGGAAGAGGGTTGAAAGATTTAGTGACAGTTACTTATGATAATACCTTCTGCAGTAACTTAGCAGACAGAGTCATGGTAACTGCTAAAACTATCAAACATATTCCAGCTCATGATGGTCTTTATGAGATAAGAAATGGACGACCGTGGAGAAAAGTAAAAAATGGAGAATATAGTTGGGAATGAGAGGAAAATAAAATCCTCTCTTCCTTATTTTTGATTATGAATAAAGAATATTATATTATCTACGGAAGAGAGGGTGTTGGAAATCCTTTTGAAGAGATAGGAAGAAGTGAAGAAAAACCAAACCTAAAAGACTGGATTGGCACTAAAATCGGAAAGAAATCTATTGTTACAGAGGTTAAAGCCTGTTTTGTAAAAGTTACTAGATTTACATACGAAAGAACGTGGCTAGATTTAAATTAGGAGAGGTTAAAGTAAAAGACCTAATCGAGAGAAGATTAGAAGTGGAAATTCATCTTCCAATAACGGCTCTAAAATATATACCACTGATAATAGAACATGCAAATCCAGAAGATAATTTATGTTCTGTTCTATGTGGTATAAAGAAACGTTCTCAGGCCTGGAAGAGTGAAAAAGAGCCGAAGAAAGAAACAATATTAACGATTTATAATATACAAAGACAGAGTGAAACTAGAAAAGAAGAAATAAGAAAAGATATAGGACTTGGAAGAGATACCTGGGAATTGATGTTAACTTATGCCCCACCCAATGCAAAATTGAAAAAACTTCTTAAAAATATAAAAGTTCATAAAGTGGAGTGGGAAAATAAGAAAAAGAAAGATAGTAAACCAAAAGTTGATAAGATTTTTCCAAAGTCCTATTCAAGAATATATAAACACAAAAAACCGGATAAAGAATTAATTAAAAATCTGGAAAATTTATGTGATCTTAGGCATAAATTTTGTGACGTGGGAACTAGAAAAATTAAAAAGATTCTTAGAGAAAGAGGAAAGTTAGACCAATTCTTTCGGGCTTATTATATCACTTTGCTAATAATAGAATCAAATCTTCAGGCTAAAATTTATAGAGATATACCATACTTAAAAGAAAAATACTATAGCATGAAAACAGCCTTAATAGAGAAATTAATGGCTGAATGTAGGATAAATGGTTGGGGATATGGATTTAACTATGATTTTGACAGAAAAGCTAAAATGATATCGTTTCAAATTCCAGGGTTTAAAGAATTTGTTTGTTTTCATTCATGGGACGAGCGATATCTTTTTGCAACTCCAACAGCTAAAAGAATAAAAAAGAAAAAGACGAATTTTGAGGTTTTGGAAGTTGCAATAAAATCCCGCCTAAGAAAATGCTGAAACCCTTATATATGAGAAGAAATAACTCTTCTTACAACAACGTTAAAAATGAACAAATATGGGACAAGTAATTATTTTAGTCATCATTAGTATCGTAGCTATAATTGCGATTCTTGTGAAGACAGTTATACAAAAGACATTAGAAATAGCACAGGGAATGAATGCCAAATCAATAGCAGGTGAAGCGAGAGCAATGAATGACCTGCTGACTAGAGCTTCCAAAGGAGCAATTCAAGGGACAAAAGCTGTAGGAAAGGGATTCAGAACCGTGTTTGATGAATTAGGAAATGCTTAGCAATAGGCATTTTCTTTTTTTTGATGCAGAATCCGCTTATTTTCTTATATGTGATTATGGATAGAAAAGAAATACAAAGAATTTTATTAAGGGAAATAGATGACTTAATAAAAAAGAATGGAGAAGATTACATTTTCTTAGCTTGTCCTATGATCGGAAAGAATAGTTGGACTTTAAGAGAATGTAGGGAAGCAGTTGAGAAGGACATAAACCTAGAAAATGGTCCTAACTTAATTGATGACTACCTAAATTACAGCCGGGAAAAGAATAAGTGAAAGTTTTAGAGTGTAACACTCATAGCTCAATCACTTAAAACTCTCCGGCTGAGGGGGGGGGGAAATTCCTTATATACGTAGAAAAAATTTAAAAGAAAATAAAAATTATGAATCCAAGAGTTAGTTGGCAAGTAAGAGGAGCAGATTTTAGTAGGATCGAAGGAGATTATAGCAATGTTGAGCAGTGTCCTCCCGGAGTTTATAATATTAACTACGCAGATATGAGAGGATGGTGGTTGACTAGATATGCTGATAATTTCACATTCGATTACAAAGTGTACGGTCTTCAGAGTGATTTCATTGATTATGCTATTAAGACCTATGAAAACACTAAGGGAAATTTAGGTATTCTTTTTAACGGAACCAAAGGAGCTGGAAAAACTGTCAGCGCTAAGATTCTCTGTAATAGGTTGAATCTTCCCGTAGTTATTGTAAAGAATATGGGTCAATTAAATGCATCAATGATCGAGTATATTGCATCATTTAACTTTGATTGCATTTTGTTCTTTGATGAGTTTGAGAAGAATTTTAATGATGAAGATCCTGTACCTCTGACACTGATGGATTCAGTGTATAACAGTAAGTGGCGTAAAGTATTCTTGCTCACTACAAACAATTTAAGAGTGAATGAGAATTTGATTGATCGTCCTAGTAGAATCAAATATATCAAGGAATTTAACAACCTTGATTATCAGATTGTGAAGGAGTATTTGGCAGACAACTTGAAAGATAAGTCAAAAGAGAGTGATGTATTAGACTTCATTGATACTCTGACTATAAGTACGGTGGATATTCTTAAGTTTGTGATAAGTGAGATAAATATCCATGGGTACGAAGAGTTTAGAAAGGCAAAGGAGTTTTTGAATGTCAGTACGAAGTCTTATCATTACAGTGTAGTTAAGGGTTATATTTACGAGGAGAATTTAGCAGATCTTCAGTCTCAGTATAATGGAACTAAGGTTGTTGATATCTTCCTCAAGCAGGTTGGATATAAACTCAATCCTTCAAGTAAGAAAACAATTCCTGAATCTATTCAGCTCAAGAGAGAAGAGGGAAAGAAACTTACAAAGAAGGAAACTGAGATTGTAATGGAGGTTCAGAAGCAGAATCGTAGAGACTTTATGGGATTTTCTTATAGCTACGTAGATGATTGCGATAAACCATTTAAGTCTATGAAAGTTGGAGAGACTTTCAATCAGGATGAAGAAATTATAGCAATCGATACCAAGAAGTGTTATATAGTAACTAAAGACGAAAATTGTCTGTACTTTTACTATATTGAAAATCCTGACAGTAAGCCTTCATTGTACAAGAATACTGGGACAACAGCTGTAAACTACGCATATAATCTTTAAATAATAGGGAGAGTGTAAAAGCTCTCCTTTAATTTTTACTATGAAAGGAAATTTTTGGAGAAAATTATTTAGAAGTGGGTATAACGGAACTGGATACGATGTCTGGGAACGCCACGGAGAAAAGAAAGAACTTAGCTCAAGAGGATATAATGGCAGAGAGGCTAAGCGAGATCCTCACACGAGTAGAAGTAAACTCAAAAATTGGTTAAAGAAATGGATACCAGAGAAAGAATAAAAGGATGTATGTTCGGGCAAGCGATAGGAGATGCGCTTGGTGTTGGAACAGAATTTATGACAAAAGAAGAGGTTAATCTTATCTACCAAGGAGGATTAAAACATTATAAAGACATAACGCAAGATTCTTGGAGGATGAGATTTGACCAAGGGGATTGGACTGATGATACGGACATGGCACTTTGCATAATAGGTTCATATGGTCAAAAAGGTTATGTGGATCTTCAGGATATTGCAGAGACTTTTTATGAATGGTATCATGTTTGTGTAGATGCTGGTTTTCATGTTTCTAAAGTTTTAACTACAGAAGGTTATTTAAAAGATCCTCTAGAAACATCGTTTAGGGTATGGAAAGAACGTGGACCAGAGAAAAGTGCTGGAAATGGAGGAATAATGAGAGCCTCTGTTTGTGGTTTATTCAAGGAAGGAGAAATAGATATAGAGAAACATGCAGCTGATATTTGTCGCCTCACTCACTGGGATCCTAGATGTGTTGGGAGTAGTGTGATCGTGGCAAAAATTATCTCTGCGTTAGTTTGGGAAGATCGTCTTTATAATTCTTCCGAAATTATAGAGATAGGAGAGAAATATGATCCAGCTATAAAAGAATATGTAGAACTGGCAGCAAAAGGAGATTTAGAAGCACTTGATCTCGATGAACCTGGAAAAGCTGGATATACTCTTAAAACTCTTTCCGCCGCTCTTTGGTCTTACTGGTTTGCTAAAGATTTCGAAGATGGATTGATAAAAATAGTAAATGAAGGTGGTGATGCAGATACTAATGCAGCCCCTTCCTGTGCTATTCTTGGTTGTAAATTTGGTTTTAGCACTATTCCTTCAGAGTATGTAGAAGGATTAATAAAAAAAGACTTGGTACAGAGATTTTATGAAGCATTATGATAGTATAGATAGAATACAGGATAATGGATTCTTACTTGGAAAAGAGATTTGGGCTTTTAATAAACTCGACGGTCAAAATTTCTGCGTAAAGTGGACAAAAAGTAAAGGATGGGACACTATGGGAAGTAGAAAGAGAATGGTAGATGAAAATGATGATCAATTTGGAGATGCTGTTCGATACTTTTTGGAAAATTACGCAGATAAACTTCCCGTCGAAATTAAAGCCCATTCTGGAAAAGGTGATGTTTTCTGTGGTATTCAAGAGATTACATTTTTCTTTGAATGGTATGGTGATAATTCTTTTTGTGGAGTTCATCAGGAAGGAGATGATCTTAGGTTAGCTCTCATAGACGTCTTCATGAAAAAGAAGGGATATATAGAACCAAAAGAATATTTTGATATCTTTCAAGGTAAATATCATTGTCCAGATTTAATCTATAAAGGTAAACTAACAAAAGATTTCATAGAAGAAATTAAGAAAAATGACTGGACCAAAGAAGATTGTAAATGGCCACAGATAAAAGAGGGTGTTGTTTGTAGACTCTCGCATAGATTACCAGGTCAAAGAATGCCAAAGTGTAAATTTAAAACAGATTGGTGGTTAGAGAAATTACACTCTACCTACCCAGAAGATAAATGGAAGGAGCTGGAGTAATTCCCGGCTCTTCCTTATTTTTGATTATGGAAACTTTAAAACAAAAAGTTAAGGAAGGAAAAGTACAAATAAAAATAGATCTAGGCTTTTGTCCAAATAGCGGATATAGGAGTAAGAAAAGTATTAGGGTTCCGGATCTTACAAAGGAAAATTTTAGAGAATTACTTTGTTCTTCAACTGGATTGAAAGAAGGAACAACAAATCAATGGCTAGCTAAAACTCTTATAGCTAATTATAGAGATTATATTACGAAAGGTGTTAAAAGATTGATGATTGCTAAGGCACCTGCGCTTATAATTAAAGGAGAAACGATAAGCATAGAAGCAGTTGGAAATAAGAGATTCATTAGGGGATTAGTTAGTTTGTCAGAGAGAAAATCAGTACTATTCTTTTTCTATTGGACCGGATATCGTTGGGAATACTATATACCTGTTGAAGGAAATTGGATAAACCCGGAAACTAAACTTCTCTACGGTTATAAGTTTGAGTCTGATTATCAGGAACTCGAAAGACAAGGATTATCACAAATAGAAGAGTGCAGTTCAAACTCTGATATACGATTTTTGACTGGTAATTATCCACACAAACACATGACTGAAGAATTTCTAGATGCAATGGATAATAGTCAATTTTTAGATTATGAGAAAATTCATACCAAATAGACCTGAATTTATAAAAGACCTTCAGGAGAGAATTATATTAAAGAGGGATTTAAACGATGAAGAGTGGTATGAATTATTGAAAAGAGGAACTGTTAATCTTCCAAAAGGTGCATCGAAGAGATTTTATGCGTATTGGTTTGTTAGTGGCATTTTCAAAGTAGGATCACTTAGAGGACTTGATTCTACAGTGAAGGAGCTAGTATCCGACATATTTGATAGTTGGATTCACAAAGAACTAGGGGACAATTATGTGTACTCTTGTAGCTTTAGTCGAAAACCAGTCATTGGAGTTAGTATGGTTAAGAAAAATGCAAACTATATTGGGCCAAAGAATTTATTGGTTTTTGTCTATTGGAACGGAAAAAGATGGAAGTTATATTTTCCAAAGGCTGGGAATTGGATCAATATAGAAACTGGAAAACCCTTTGGAATATGTAATGGAGGCTATAAAGTATTAGATAAGAGAGAACTAGAGAGACAAGGGTGTAAGGTCCCTCTCGAGAAAGCAATAATAACTTATAAACCAGACACTAAGATGGCTTTGGATGAATTTTTGTCTTTTGAATCTTATTTAAGTTTGTTAGAATATGTTTACAATTAAAAGAATAGGTCCAGGAATTAATACAGAAACTGCTAAAAGAGTTTGGATTAGTATTATAGAGAGGGCAAAACTTTCTATTGGAAAAGGTGATAAAAAGAATCCACTACCAACAGCACTTTCTTTCGCACTGCAAGATGTAGTATTTGAAACTCATCAAAGTTTTAACGGAGTAGACTTTGTTAATCCAGAGTATCATACTCTAGTTGACATGAAATGGATTTCAAATAGAGTTATTCAAATAACATTAAGAATTAGAGAAAATAATATTCTTGGTTACTATTATTTTAATAAAGATTATGAATATAGTCTGTATTTCCCAATTTCCACTAATCTAATTGAACCTATAGAATCTGAAATTAAATCTCCAGTAAAATATAGATTATTGATAAGTTTTATGGGTGGAGGTCCTTATGTTAATGATGAGGATAAAGAAAAAGTAACTAAACTTATGGGTGTAAAAGATCCAGATTTTACAGACGTCTTTTTCTTAAGAAATAAATTATCAAATTATACTCCAAACAAAAATGATTCTTGGGAAGAATTTAAAAGAGTTGTTGGTTATTTTGATCTTTTAGAATATGAAGCTTTATGAGAATAGGACTTTTTAAGAATAAAGAGTTAAATCCAGACGAAGAAATAATCAGTCAAGAGTATACAATTTGCATAAGATTTACATTATTTCTTAATCTTAAAAATCTATTTATATCATGTAAGAATATAAATAAGGCTCCTATTTATAAATCTGATGGTTGGTATAAAGATGGTGATTGGATTGAAAATGATAAAGTAGTTCCTGGAGATACACCAGAAGAATTATTTAAAAATATCATTGAAAGAAAAGAGTGTTATATATTTCATGCAAAAAGTCCAGTACCTCCAATATCAGTTGTAAAAGATTTAACTAACTATCTAGAAGGAAAGATAGTAAAATTTCAGTTTTGGGAAAATATAAACATTCCTAGAATATTTTACAGTGAAAATTTACAGCTAGATAAGGAATTATTTAGGAGTATGTCAGATGAAGAAATAAAACACTGTAGAACTTTGCTTTCTACCTATACTTGCAAAGATCCAATAGAAACCAGAGATATAGAGAATTTTTCAGAATTAGACTATATTTCTAAAGTAATAGGGGACGCTAAAAATAAATTTTGGGTAGATTGGTATAAATTCTTTTTTGAATTATGTAAAGAATCATCTGAATATAAAGAATTTCTAGAATGGTTGAATTAGGATTATTTAGAGACGAGAAAGAAGATTATAATTTAATAGGTCTTCGAGTTGACTTAGTATTTAATCTTAATAAACTTTTGGAAAATATCAGGAATGAAGATAAAGCAATTTTCATAAATGATGTTACTTCAGCTGTAAAAAGGCATGAATATCCAGAATCTTTGGTAGATCTAAGAGAATGGATTGGGAGCCCTGATACGATGCTTCATGCTAGGCAACCAAGTCCTAATCTTGAAGATTTTAGAGAAGTATTTAGATTTAAAGATTGTAAAATTAGTTTATTTATTGAATCTAATATTGGAGAAAACTTGGGACTGGGAGATTACGGCAAAAAAGTCATTGATCATTGGAAAAAGTTTATAACTGATCAAGAATTAAAAAATTTTACTTTATATTCTACATTTAAGTTTAATTCTCAAGCTGTAGATAAGATTACTATAGAAACTTCAAAAACAGAATTAGATTATATTAGACAGATGGAAAATATAGATCTAGGATTTAAAAGTTTCTATGTAATGATCAAAAATATGATACTCCTATCAAAAACAAAAGATTTATTAGAATATGAAAAGGTTAGTAAACGAATTGTTAGAGTATAGTCCCAGAGAAAAAATTATATTTAAATTAATTAATCGGTCTGGCGATGCAATTTGGTTCATAGAAAATAGAGACAATGAATATGAATTAATATTTCCTTTTAAATATTCTTTTCGAATTGGTTATGACGTAGATAAAACAATTATATTTATTGATCCTTCTGGGGGTCCTATGATTAATTTAGGAGATAAAGAATTAATAAAAGGAGAAGAAATTGTAGGTATTTATACAGAAAATGAAAAAATCATCATTAGAACAAAAAATATCATTTAATAAAGTATCGTTGAGTGGAGATTTTGATTTTTCCTACATGTTGGACGTAGAGAAAACAAAGTTGAAACAGTTCTTAAAATCATGGGAAGAACATAACCCAGGAGATAAGGGACCAATAAGAGATTTTAAAATTTGTATTTCTCTTTTAGATATAATTGAAGGAGAAGATGATGACAAATGGCTGGAATACCTTAATTTAAAGAGAAAAGTTAATATAAGAAATGCAAAAAGATTCTTAAGAAAATTAAAGCCAAGTGAAGATGCTATGTATAAACTTGAATTATATAAAACAAAAGCTTGGTATCTTTATAATTTAATTAGGACTTATAAATTAATGTCCTGGTGGTTCTAAGAAACCACTCTTTAGAACACAAATAACAAGAAAAATGAAAGAGATTAAAGACTTAAAACAAGATGAAATTTATAGGCTATTAGATAACCTATCAAATCCTATAGTCAAAGAGCAAGAAGATCTAAAACAAAAATTAAAAGATGAACTCCGGAGACGAAGGGAATTGCCGAAAATTCCAACAGATTTAGAAATTGAATTTTTGGATAAGTGTTATAAAATAAATAGCACAAAACTTCCTAATGGTTTTGGAGAAATCTTGGTTAAAGTTCGAGGAATAACAGAAAATCCACTACTTCCTAGAAATCCAGAATTTTGGTTTAATTGGATTGTGGTTAAATGGAAGGAAGTAGGAAAACACGGAAACATAGATCAAATAATTTTCGGAAAAGGAAATTGGATAGAACATGATGGAAAGATATTTAAATTCTGTCTTAATCTAGATGGGCGTTTAGCATTAGAAGATGAAAAGAAGAATAGAGAATATGCCCTTGAAAATTATCCAACAGGTAAATGGGATTTAATTTTCGAAAATTATCATGAAATTAGTAAATTAATATATGATAACTAAAGATGAAGTTCCAGAATTCATAGAAAAAGCTAGAAAAGAAGAAATAGAAGAAGTGAGAAAACTTTTATTAGAAGATGAAGATACCGAACAGAGTAGTCAGTAGTTTTATTTGGGTTCTTTATCCGATTTGGGTAATTGGACTTATTTTAAGAATATTAAAAGTTATAAATTTATCCTGGTTTATAATTGTTATTCCCGGAATTATAATAGCAACTGTAATACTTTTATCAATAACTTATGAGGCCAATCAAAGTAGCAGGAAAGAAATATCAAGTTTCCCTGATTAATTATCTGAAATATAAAGAAACTGTTAGAAGAGTTAAAAAAGAAAAAACTCCAGAGGTATTCGAATGTGAAGACATGATAACAAAAGAAAAATTTAAAATAAATATTGAGCTATGAAAGAAATTTTGATTAATGGAGAAAAACTGAAATTAATTAAAGTAGCAGACAATACAGGTTATTCGGATACTATAAAGTTTCAGGGTATAAAACGAGTTATGTATAGACAATTCTTAGTTGGTTTTAAGAATCAAGTAACTCCGTGGCATCCTATTTCAGTAGCAGGTAATAGTTCTCATATTTCGACGTTTGCTTTTACTGATGTTTGGGCATTGGTTAAAACTAAGGATAAGACGATAAGAAAATATACAGAAGAGGAATATAGAATTTTATTAGGAGCAATTGGATCTTCATTTACTCTTGGTTATTTGGAATTGTGTGAAAAATTATGCATCTCAACAAAAGATGAGAACTTAATAAAAGAGTTCTATAGTTGTTATAGTGGGGATAGATTTAATAAATGGTTAATAGAAAAATATAAAGATAAATCTTATACTCCCGCTATTAGGAATAAAGAATTTCCTAGACAATATCGAGGAGCAAGATATAGTATATATGAATTAATTAAAGATCTTGTCAATGAAAAAGAAGCAAAAGTTCTATTAGATGCTAAATTTATAGGAGAGTATCAGAGAATAAGCAAAAGTAAGAAAAAAGTTCCTGAAAATGTAGAATATAACAAAGATGATTGGAGTGATATCAAAGGAATTCTGGGAAATAAAGAAAGGGCAAATCTTTCACTCCTCATTCAAACTCCAGTATCAGTTACAATTCCCGAAGAGACTAAAAAAGTAAAAGCAATAAAATCTGTAAATATCATTAAAGATGGTATTAGAAATATGGATTTCATTGGAGTATCTGTGGGAAAGAAATTAGAAAGTAAATTAATAAGAACTGGATGTGTAGATTTTAAATTAATCTGGGAAGGTGAATTAATTCTTAATCTTAATAAACTCCCAGTAGTTAGTACTAGGGACATCAAACATACAAGTGCAAAAAATTTAGCGGAGAAAGAGTTTGATTTATATATAGCAAAATTAGCTTGTATGTATTATGAAAGAAAGGATAAAACTAAACCTGAACCATTAAGTGATCGAGAAAAATATTTAAGATCTTTTGGAATTGATGGATCCTCTTACATACCTGTAGGAGAAAAACCAGTATCTGAAAATAAATCATATGATACAATTGCCCTAGAGACTAATATTTCCGGGTTGCCTAAAAATAATAGACTTAGCATTTTAACTTTAGTTGCTGTAGGGTTAAAATCTAATGTACGAATGACAACAATTGAAAAGAAACTCGTATCATTTATGTCTGAATTAAAAGATGAAGACAGAAAACAGTGGATAGATAAAAAGAATAAATTAGAAACTGAACTAAAGGATAAAAAGTTTCAAATTATCCTTTCTAAACTAATGATCCCTAAAACCCGAAAAGCTATAAAGTCTCAAACTCTTATAAATGATACAGGTGAATTTCATATAAGTTGGACATTTAAACAAAAAACTATAAAATTATGAGCACGGTTACAGTAACAACAAAGAATGGAATTGTTTATACAAAGAAGCAAATTCAAGGAATGTTCGCTATTCAAGTAGAGAGCCTTCTGAAACAATGTGACGATGTGAATAAAGAAATAGTAGAAAAATGGATTAACGAAGGATATTAACTTGGCAAGGTTGGAAGGAGTCAATGCAGAAATGTGTTGGCTTCTTTTTCTTTTAAAGCCTTAATAATAGTATGAAAAGAATTAGAAACAAAGATAGGTTTGGAGAAAATTTCATACCTATTCAAGAATTTTTAGTAGAAGAAGGAAAAAAGAAAAAAGATGAAAAGGATTCATCTCCTTTTTCGGGAATTCTTTCATTATTCTTATTAATTGGTCCAGCTTTATTAATATTATGGTTAATATTTGATAATTCCACAACAAAGACTGCTTGGAATATTTGGTGGATAACTGCAGTTGGATTTTTAATTTTATTATGGAGAGGTCATATTTTCGAAATTAATGGTTATAAAGCTAAAAATATACTCGGATTTAAATACCATAAAAAATATAAGATTAAAAGATTAGGCGTCAAGAAGGAAGTTGATTTTGAAGAACTATTGGTAGGGGATTTAATAACATTAGACTCTGATACCTATAGAGTTCCAGCTGATATAATGATAACAGAAATAGTTGGAGCTGAAGAAGTCTATTCTCAAGAGTACATACTAGGAAACGATGGATTAGAATTTGAAGCCAAACATGTTGCTAGAGCTAACGAACAAGAAAACATAAAAATTGGGGAAACAAATCTAACCTATAACTATGGAATTCTATATGGTCTTTCTTACGTACAAATTAATGAAGGATGTTTAGTAAAAGGGAAAGTAATAGCAGTAGGAGAAAATCTCGTTGCATATAACGTTTTAAAAAATAATTATGAACTCGAAAGAAATAAAAAGTGAATATTTAGTTGGAGGCTTGATTTTTTACATCAACATGGTTTTATTTGATGGAATAAATAATTATAATTTCCTAATTACTTCAACTATTATACTAGTTCTATTACTTATATGGACGGGAGGTAAATTAGACGACTTAAGACAAATTAATCTCTATAAATTTGCTCATAGATCTTTAGAACGTGGTAATTTTATTGTTACTAATTTTGAAGGCCTAAAAAGTCTCTATAAGAAAAATGTGGTAATTGAAGAAGAGGGTTTTATCATACAACCACAAAGTATAAGTTTAGATTTTTTAGCTAAAGATAATATAGATAACATTCTTTTAACATTATATTATCCTTATGTTAGTAGCGGCAAAGACACTCCTTACGAAAATGACTATAGGTTAAGATATTATCTAAAAGCTCTTGTCCATGCTCTAGGAAATGAAGAATTAGATAGGTTAGTTCGATCCAGTAATTTAACAGAGTATAGTACTTATCGAACTGGTGGAATTGATCATAACGTATTTGATGTTTCTTTTACAATTGATGGTTGGAAGTCAGTATCATATAGAGTTGGAGATCCTGTTTGTTTACTAGAATTAATAGAATCTGAATATGAACGAACAAGAGAGATACTTACAGACTCAGTTGTTGATGCTACAAAAACAGGAAATACAATTCTTTCATTCATAGATAGAGATAATAAAAATAAATATGTTGGATCTATCATAATTGAATGGAAAGTAATGAAAGGAGTTTCTAAGTGTTTGTCAATTTTAAAAACTCTTGGAAAAAATGTAACTATAATTAGCAGAAATACAAAACCAACTGAAACAAACTTGGTAAAATATTTGGGTTACGATAATATAAAATACGGAATTGTCAATAGTTTTCCAAAAGATGTATGTGAAGAAGATAACATACTCCTCACTAGAACATTATCAACTCCTTCACTAAAAAAGTCAACTACAATATATTCATCATATAGTAGTTCAATAAAAGCCAGAAAGAACAGTAATTTATATGAGTATGTTAATGAAAATGGTTTATCTGGATTTGTTAAAATATTAAGGGAGAACTGGGAAATTGAACAACTTAGTGAAAGAGCAAAGGAATACTTAGATACTGTAATTCCTAGTTTAATGATACTTTTATGTTTTATATCAACCTCTAGATATTCAGGGTGGAGAGGAGAAGTAACCGCTCTTGTCCTAGGTGTTGGAATAATTCTTTTAAACTATTTTTCATTTATTAGAGTTGATACTGATATTTTTGAACCTAATATTAAACCTCTGAAAAATTGGACTAAAAAATTAAAATGGATCTTTCCAATCATATTCTTGATAATATGTTTTTTAATGCAGGGAGAAAAGATGAACAATGTTTTTTTAGCTTGGGCCGGTATAGCTTGTAATATACCTACATGGATTTACAAAAATACAGGAACTCTCGCCACGTTTCTTATTTCAATGGCTTGTTTAATAATGTCACTATCATTTTTGATTTTATGTTAGAACTTTGGGTAGAGAGCGAAGATATAGATAAAATAATAGAAGATCTTAGTGAAGAAGATTTAACTAGACTTGAGGAAGCAATTTGGAAAAGAAAACAGAAAGATTATATTAACTTAGTTAATAAGTTTTTCGATAAATATCCAACTGCTAAATTTTTCATCGGAGGAGTAAAAATAATAAATCAAATAGATGGATTTATAACCAGTGATGACTATGATGCTAAATACATTGAACAAATCGCAGGTATGTTTGGTTTAAATCCAGATGAAGAATTAGGAAACTTAGTTAATGATGACAATACTACAGCTTGGTGGTGGTTTCATGATAAACTAGAGACATTTGGTTATCATCCAACAGAGAAAGAAGTCTATGAAAATTGTTCCGCTGGAGAAGGTATCGCAAGCCTTATATGGAGAGATGGAAATAAAATAGAATTAGTAAAAGTTAAGAAAAATGATTAGAAAGAAAGATGATCCAGTAGCATTTAATTGGATATGTATAATGAATGGTATAGATCCATCTGAACTTGAAGAAATAGAAATAACAAATAAAGAAAAATGAAAGAAAACAAACAATTTTTTCGAATCAACGAGCAAATTAAAGTAAAAGAAGTTAGACTTGTTAATGAGAATGGAAGTAAAGTAGTAAAAACATCCGAAGCTCTACAGATGGCTAAGGATCAGGAGTTGGACTTAGTAGAGATTAATAGTCAACCTAATCCAAGTATTTGTAAAATTATAGATTATAGTAAGTTCCTTTATCAACAGAAGAAAAAAGAAAAGGAACAGAAGCAGAAACAAAAACAAGCAGCGCAGGAAGTTAAGGAAATTAAATTTGGTCCTAATACGGATGAACATGATTATCAATTTAAAAAGAACCATGCTAAAAACTTTTTAGAGAACGGAAATAAAGTTAGAGCCTACGTATGGTTTAAAGGAAGAGAGATCATGTATAAAGACAAAGGAGAGGCAATGTTACTAAGATTAGCAAATGATCTCGAAGAAATAGGAAAAGTAGAAAAACTTCCGGTATTAGAGGGAAAGAAAATGACAATAATTTTACTTCCAAAAAAGAAAAAGGGTTAAACGCCCTTTTTTATTTGCACCATTCTATTGTTTCTTCCCAAATTTTTTTTAATTCTTCCTCAGCTCTATTTCTATTTTCCAAGAATTTATCTGCTTTTTCGTCAAGTGTAGATAAATATTTTGGATAACATTCTATAACATTACATATGAAATTAATAAAAATATCATGGGTAAACTGGTTATGAATTTCTATCATATCTACCTCTTTTCTTTTTATTAATCCAAATTCTATTTCACTTGGAGAAAATCTAATCTCAAAGTATGAAGTTTTGGTCATGTCATCTAAGTTATAGATCAAAATATTTATAATATAACTTTCATATAGACTAGTATTATCAGTATATCTTATAACGTCAAGCTGACCTATTATAAAAGGATTGCTCGAATATATATCAAAACTAACTCCTTCTTGTGATTTTCCAAGATAATGTCTTAATATAGAATGATGTCTACTCGTTGGAAGAATATTTAGAAGTTTATAGTATGCATAATTTTTTCTATTAAACTTTCCTATATCTTTTCTAAAATCTAATAACACAATTATAAGGCTTTCCAGTTCCTTAATTGTGATATGAATAAAATATTAGAGAAGATTAGTTGGAATAATTTAATAGAAAAATTTAATGGACTGGGATAATTTTGAACTTGGAGTTTGGATAGAAGACCTAATTTGGTGTCCTTCACAATGTTACTACTATTTTAAAGTCGATAATCAGGACTACTGTATTTATCTGAGGTGGCGATATCGTGATCCGTGGACAGCAGAATTAATAACGAGGGGCGAAGATAAAGACTCCTGGGAAAGTATACCAATAGAGGGAGTATATAATGAAAAAGATTACAAAGCATTAGAAATGGCTGCTATATCTGCACTTCGAGGTAGATTTCCAAACCTTCCGAATCCATATAAAACTAATATAGAAACTCTAGATACGACAGTCAAAATCACTAACGAAGATATTGAAGAATGGCTGAAAAATTTAAAAAAGTAGGAATTTTTATGGGAAGTTTTGATCCCTTTCACATGGGTCATGCTGCAGTAGTTGGAAATATACTCAGAGACGGTTTAGTGGATGGGGTTATTATTCTGATTGCTCCAAAAAATCCATGGAAAAGTGAAAAACCAGTGGATATAGGACTTAGAGAGCTGATGATTCGTTCGTGGTTTGATATTCCTTTAGTCCCACAATTTTTAGAAAGAGATAAAATTGTTATAGAATCTTTTCCAGGTGATTATTCCTATATACAATTAAAAGCTGTCATTGAAAAATATGGCGCTGCAAATATTGAATACTATATTATCGGCGGAAGTGACATTAAACCGAAAAAGTGGAAAGAGGGAAAATGGATCTTAGAAAATTTTAAAATATTAAGATTGAGAAGACCAGGATTTTTTGATTTTCGGTTTATATTTTCCCGCCGAGAAGAAAACAGTATTATGATTTCTAGCAGCGCAATACGATCAATGATAAAAGAGGGAAAAGAACCGATACCATTTATAAATAAAGAATCATGGAACTTAATAAAACAATTTAGATTATATGAGTAAAGACGAATTAGAAAAGTTTGATATTTTTGTCGACTTTGGAAACGGTGACAAATTTATGGTCAAGGCAGAAGAAGTTGATGTAGAAAAGAAACGAATTGTATTAAAAGGATCTCAAGGACAAATGCGTTGGGTAAAGATCGACGCACTTCATCCAGTAAAATTGACAAACGATGGAACAAGGAACAGTAAGAGTTAGATTTGCACCAAGTCCAACGGGCCCTCTGCACATCGGAGGAGTTAGAACAGCCCTCTACAATTACTTATTTGCAAAAAAATACGGAGGGAAATTGGTACTGAGAATAGAAGATACAGATTCAACACGCTTCAAGGCAGATTCAGAGTCTCATATTATTTCTAGTTTAGAATGGTTGGGAATTAAGTTTGATGAGGGCCCTAAGATTGGTGGAGAGTTTGGACCCTATAAACAAAGTGAGAGAAAAGACATATATAAAGATTATGTGAAAAAACTCATTGAGAGTGGGAAAGCATATCTCGCTTTTGATACTGAGGAAGAACTTGAACAGAAACGCAAAGAAGTTCCTAATTTTCAGTATAATTCTTTCTCTAGAATGTCTATGAAAAATTCTCTTTCTTTGAGTTCCGAAGAGGTTCATACTTTACTTCAAGACCCAAGTGTTGAATATACAGTGCGTTTTAAAGTAGAACCTGGACAAGAAGTTAGGGTATTTGATTTAATTCGTGGAGAGATTGTGGTAAAATCTAGTAACATAGATGATAAAATACTTTGGAAGAAAAAAGACGAACTTCCAACTTATCACCTAGCAAACGTTGTTGATGACCACTTAATGAATATAACTCATGTAATTCGTGGTGAGGAGTGGATTCCTAGTACTCCATTACATGTTCTCCTTTATGAAGCCTTTGAATGGGAGAAACCAGGATTTGCACATTTACCTCTTATTCTAAAACCAGAAGGAGAAGGAAAACTGGCTAAGAGAGACGGAGATAAATTTGGATTCCCTGTTTATGCTGTCAGTTGGGAAGGAGCACCGGGGTATAAAGAAGAGGGCTGGTATCCGGAAGCTGTGGTGAATTTCTTAGCTTTCTTAGGCTGGAATCCAGGAACAGAACAAGAGATTTTTTCACTAAAAGAACTCGAGGAAAATTTTGATCTTCAACATGTTAATAAGAAAGGATCTAGATTTGATATCAAGAAAGCTAAGTGGTTCAATCATGAGTATATACTGAAGAAAGATCCCAAGGAAATAACTAGAGATTTTATGCCAATCTTAAGTGGTTGGGGAATCAATCAACCAGAAGAGAGGGTAGAAAAAGTTGTAGCTCTTATGAAGGATCGTATAGATTTTTTGAAAGAACTATATCCGACTGTAAGTTACTTCTTTGTACCGCCCGTAGAATATGATGAAAAATCGGTCTGGAAATTCTGGAAAGTAAATTCCGACAAGGTATTAGAGGATCTCATTCCACATCTAAGCCAAAAGAAGGAAGAAATTATGGCTTGGATTAAGGAAAAAGGTTATACAGTCGGAGAGGTTATGAATGCCCTTCGAGTTGCAGTGGTTGGAAAAGCTGTTGGACCTGAGATGTTTGAGTTGATAAATTTTTTAGGGCCAGTAGAGATAGAAAAACGAATAAAAAGAATGATTGAATGGAAAAGAAAGACCTCAGAGTAGTATTCTTGGGAAGTAATGATTTTGCCAAAGAAATACTAGAAGGAATAATAAAAGAAGGTTTTAAAGTTGTAGGAATTGTAACGACACCAACGCATAGGGTGAGAACGAGAGGAAAGGAAGAAGTAATCCAATCCCCTCTTCTTGGCTATGATATCCCAACTATTACTCCGGAAAATTTAGAAGAGATAGTTCCTTTTGTGGAGGAAACAGGAGGTAATGTGGGAATAGTAGTTTCGTATAAGATTCTTCCAGATGTTGTACTAGAGGCATTTGAATATAAAATCTTCAACGTACATCCCAGTCTTCTTCCAAAATATAGAGGAGCAGCACCTATTCATTGGGCCATTATAAACGGAGAAGAGTGGACAGGAACGACTACTTTTTTCTTAACGAACGGCTTAGATAAAGGGGATATTATAGAACAAAAGAAACTTGCAATTTTAAAGGGTGAGAAATTTGATACTATATACAATAATCTCCTAGAACTAAGTAAAGAAATAACTCTAAAAACTCTGGAAAAGTTAATAGAGTATAATGGTCGTCCTCCTCTTTTGCGGCAAGAAGGTCCTACTTGTTATGCGCCAAAACTATGCCACGCTAATACACAAATTGATTGGTCTTGGAGTAGGGAAAAGATATATAACTTACTTAGAGCCGTAGGAAGTAGGGCGTGGGGAATATTGGCGCAAAAAGAAGTTAAAATTATTGCCGCAGAACCTAAGGACGAAAAAATTGATTCTGGAAAAATGATCTACAGGAGAGGAAAAGTCTATGTTGGTTGTGGCGATGGATCAATAGTTTTGGAGAAAGTACAACCAGCAGGAAAAAAGATAATGAATGCTATAGATTTTTACAATGGAACAGTTTAAGAAAAATATAGTAGTTCTGGAAAAACCAAAAATATGGGAGAAAATTAAAGCTTGGTTAGGAGGAAAGAAAATCCCTAAACCAAAACCTTTCTTAGTTTATATGATTGGTTCTGAGAAGAGAGGTAATAAAGGGAAACAATTTATAGATGAAAACGGTCACATTTATAAAATTGGTCGAAAAGAAATAAACCTCCCCATTGAACTATTCATGGGAAAGGGATTAGTCGGAGGTTATGAGGCATTCTTAGAACCCAGGGAAGGAATAGAAAATGGAGTCTTTGAAGTGCCCGAAGGAACAACCTATTATACAGAAGAAGGAAGTAAGAAAATTAGATGTTGTACGTTAATTTATAAAAGAAAATGGATAACACAGCCTTAGTAGAAATTGGATGGGATGGAACTTTTACCCTATTCTTGCATCCTGAACTTGGAAGGTTTAACAAAGAAGACATAATAAATGATAGGTATTTAGGAAAAACTGAATTATATGAGAAAATAAAGCCATATAGAAAGAACCTAACAATAGCTCTTTTTAAGGATGGTGTTTTCTTCTGTGACTTAGAGGAAGAGAAAAAGAAGAAACAAAAAGAGGAAGAAAGTTGGGAAAGTATAGAGAAAGATCTTAAAGTTTACAAGGAAGTTACGGAAGACCTAAAACTTTACCCTTCTATCTTATATCCATTCCAGGTAGAGAAGCAGAAAACATATACTGGACAATTTTCATTCTCTATAAAACCTATTGAACAGAATCCCCTTCTTTGTGGAATTATCTCCGAGACCTTTATAATACCAAAAGGAACGAGAGTAAAAAAGAGTGGAGAAACTATAATAACAGAGGCTTTTTATATGGTCTGAAAAGCTAATCTTTTCCTTAATATTGAATTAATAACTAAACAAATATGAAAGGAAGAGATGAAGCAACAGTAATAGGCTTCAGGCAATTGAAACAGCTTGAAAAAATTAGCGAAAACCGAAAAGGTAGTAATGTAAAAGTCAGTAAGGGAAAATTACATGCCTTACTGATTGACTCTATGACGAAGAAAAACTTTGATTGTGAAACAGAAGTATCAAGGTTAATCGTATCAAGTAAGGGAAAAGGTGACTTGATTGGAATAGATCAAGAACTACTAATAAATCGAGTTAAACAAAACAAAAGAGAACAATGATTAAGAAATCAGAAAGTAAGTGGGTTGCAGGCGTTATTGGTGGCCTGGCAGAAGGATTAGGTTTTGGAAAGTATAAGGATATCGTGAGAATCGTGTATATCCTCCTTACTTTATTCACAGCAGCATTTCCGGGATTGTTGATTTATTTGGTACTCTGGATTTTAATGCCAAGTGAATAAATGGGAAAAAGTAAAGCTAAAACAAAAGCTATTAAACGAGGAGGTAGGAGACAATCCGATAAAAAGGATAAAACCCTAGCCAATAAATCGTTTAGGAGAAAGACACGTATAGCGATGCACCTCGGAGATGAGGATAAATTGCCAAATGATATCAAGGACGTATCTGATACCTGGAGCTTCAATAGTGACGGGAGAGCAGTTTATTGTCCAGACCTAAGTGAAAAGTATATGAGAAAGTAGAGAGTTAAATCCTCTCTGCTTTTTTTCTTCCTCCCAAGATATATTTCAAACCCTTATATTTGAATAATTAACAAACAAAACAATTATGACAAAACGAGAAAAAGACGACCTAATTTCTCTTGGTATTCTAGCTGTTCTTTTTATAATGTGGGGACCAAATTATATAAGTTTCCCGAAGGATAAAGAAAAGGAATGGTTAGAGGGAGCCTTAAAGAGTATTAGGAAAGAAAACAATGTAGGAGAAGAGATTCCTACGTACGAAGAGAAATTAACAGTTACAGTTACTCAATATAATCCAGTAGCCGAACAATGTGACGAAGATCCATTGGTTACTGCTGATAATAGTAAAATTGATTTAGGAAAATTAAAAAGGAGACAGATTAGATGGGTTGCAGTGAGCCGGGACTTGAAAGAAACTTTTAAATACGGAGATATAATAGAATTAAAAGTTATAGAAGGAGATCAAAGAATAAATGGCCGCTACATAGTTCATGATACAATGAATCCCCGATTTACCAAAAGAATAGATATACTAACAGCAGAAGGAGAAAAACTAGGATTTTGGAGTAACGTAGAAATTACAAAGATAGAAGAGGTATAAAAGCCTCTCTATTTTTCTTCCGTCTAAGAGAGTATTGAAACCCTTATATATGTAGAAGAAAATACCTTGAGTTAAAACAAAACTCATGGTATATTATTTTTAAACAATTTAAACAATATAAAATCATGACAACATTTCAGATTATGATTCTGGCCATCAATATAGTGGTCAGTATCTGGGGTTGCAAAGACCTCATGAAAAGTATCAAACAGTCCCCAATTCTTAAGGCTTATTATGATGCCTGTGGGACCGTGTGTAAAATAATATCGTGGATTTCAGCAATTGGAGTCGGCGTATTAACAGTAATGGCAATGCTCGGAGAATGGGGCGAGACCTGGAAAGTGATAGGAAACGTGGTATGTATTATAGACATAGTATCCATGGTATTCTTTATCGGATTATACAGATTTTTCGCTAATAGACCGATCATATGCTAATCAACTCGGGGAAAGGCTGAAAATGCTAAGTACCCGCTTTTTATGAAACTAAATAACAAATAAAATGAGAAGAGAAACAACATTAAAAAGAAAAACCAAATTCAAAGAGTGGTTTGAAGGATTAGAGCCCGGAGAACAACTTAGAACATTGGCTTGTTTGATGCGACTGAAGGAAGTAAGAGCATCAGGAAAAAATTATGATGAAACGATAAGGAGGTGCATCTTTAGAATAGAAAAGAAGAAAGGCAACTCCGAATTATTGAAATTTTTTACTGGTATTGGAATAGAGGAAGATCAATTTAAAGGGTTAGTATACTATTTCTTTGATACTGGTAGAACTATTAGAGGCCATCGTAAAGAGGGAAAACCTAAGAAGATGGCTGGATGTTGTGGCGCTCTGGTGGGTGCTGCAGGATTTTCATTAATAAACAAAAAAAGCTATGGTACTCTGGAAAAGAAACACAAAAGGACCGTTCACTAAAAAATTGAACGCCTTAGAAAATGAATCTTGGAATTACTTCGTAGAAATGTTAGGTAAGAAAAAGAAAAACTTCGAAATAACCATGAATGGAGTTGTTACCCTCTATTTTAATGTAGAGAAAAGGACAATAACAGAAAAGAATAAATGGACCGAAGAAAAAGGAACGACCTATACTTACGACGAATGGTTCAAGAGTAGAGAAGTAAGAAGTGTGATTTTCATAGTAGAACTAGCTGACAAAATTAGGAGGGTGTAAAATCTCTCCTTCTTTTTTTTACAGCGCGAGAGGGATTGTAAAAGTAAAACTATGATTTCAAAAATCAGAACTTCACTTTTATTTTTTTTTCGCGCTAGAATTCCTTATCTTTGTATGAATATTATAAAAGCATTTGAAGTAGCGAAGAAAAGAATGGTAGCTAAAAACTGGGACCGAGTTTATGTATTGGTCGACGTTCATGATACTATCTTTAAAGCTTGTTATGAAAAAGAAGAGAAATTTGAATATTTTCCAATGGCTAAGGAAACTCTACAACTTTTAACACAAAGAGAAGAGTTTTGTTTAATCTTGTGGTCTTCGGCATATCACATAGACATCTTCAAATATAAAAAGAAAATGAGAGAAGATGGAATTATGTTTAGATATTACAATGAAAATCCCGAAGTAAAAGACACAGATCTAGCTTATTTTGGAGAGAAACTATATTTTAACATTGGCCTTGATGATAAGTTTGGATTTGAGGCTGAAACAGATTGGAGAGAAATCTATGACTACCTTCAGGGAACTTAAACCAGGAATGCATCTTTTCTTCCTGAGTAACGGGAGATCAGGATTTGAACAGCTATCTCATATGAAGATAACAAAAATAGAGATAGCACAGAATGGCCTGACCATTATTAAAACTATGAAAGATGAAACAGAGGGAAGAATGGACTCTGTTAAAGCCGAAGACCTAGATAAAACACATGTCTACGTAAAAGATATGTTGTGGTATTTGATTTCGGACGTGGAAGTTGCTAGAAAGATGTTCACTAAGGCATTGGAGGAAAAACGAAATAGACTTCAATTAGCCGTGGGAATGATGGAATTTAACTTACATGGATTTCTAGATTTTATTCACGAAAATAGAGGGTTTGATTATGATTCTTTTTTCTCTAATCTTCAAACAATAGAAAGAACAAAGGAATTATATGAGGCAGAAAGGAAAAAGGTAGTAGAAGCCCTGACGAATAAAGAGGGTTGGAGGGAATTTCTCAACAATCACCTCTATACTTATATAAAACAAAATAAAATAGAAAGAAAAGATAAAGTTATTGGAGTTAGGTTTTCTCTTCCGAACATTAATAGATCTCTTGACAGAATTGATATTTCGGTAGATTTTGAAAACCGAGAACCTATAATAGCAACAGTTAGTGATTATACATTAAAAAACTTTATAGAAAATGGAACTTTCTAAGAATTGTAAAATAATGATAGATGAAGTTGGCGAGGAAATCTATTCAACCGTTTTTAGAACCATGGAACGGGAAGAATATAAGGATAGCCAAATTCGAATAATGCCAGACGTTAGCGGTGGACAAAGTATTACGGGATTTACTGCTACTATTGGTGACTGTATTGATCCTGGCGCTGTTGGAAGTGACGCGGGATGTGGAGTTGATGGAATTTTCTTAGAATCTCCAATACCTCCTGATAAATATGCGCTTTTTGAACATAGAATAAGAAAAGAAATTCCAACCGGCTTTGATCTTAGGAAAGAAAGATGTTTTGAGATGAGAGATTTCTATACTTTCCTGGGCGCTGAGATGCAAAGAATATATCAATCCAGCCAAGGGAAGATAAATTTTATAAAGTGGAGTAAAGACAAGGACATAGAGAAATGGTTGGAAGGATATGGTTTTGAGTTAGGGAAATTTTTTAGATCTCTTGGAACTCTCGGATCGGGAAATCACTTTATAGAATATGATGAAGGATCTGGAAAATATGCTGTGTTCGTTCATTCTGGATCGCGAGGATTAGGTCAAAGTTTCTTTAAGAGGTGGAGGAATAAAGGAATATTGAGGGGTGAAGAGATGAAAGAATATTTAACAGCCCTAGCCATAGTTCAAGTTTATGCCTCCTATAATAGACACCTAATGCTAGAGGATATTAAAAAGATACTGGTGAAAATGAAAGTGGGAGGAAAAATAATCGGAGAAATTAAAACGGTTCATAATTATCTAGACTACTCTGATATGATTTTAAGAAAAGGAGCCGTAAGAGCAGGAGAAGGAGATAGATTTGTTATTCCTCTCAATATGGCTGATGGAATTTTACTCTGTGAAGGATTAGGGAATGAGGATTGGAATTTCTCTGCACCACATGGATCAGGAAGAAAAATGAGCAGAAGTAAAGCAAAAGAAACATTGGACGTTGATGAATATAAGGAGAAAATGAATGGAATCTATACAACGGGAATTGGAAGAGGAACTATAGATGAATCTCCAATGGCATATAAAGATTCCGAGATGATAGTAGAAGCCATTAGTCCAACATGTAAAATAACTGAAAGACTTTGGCCAAAAATAAATATAAAAGCTGGGGGTGGAAATGAAGACGACGATTAAGTTCCTCATATACATGTTAATCCTCTTTGGCCCAATTATTTATTTAATTCTTACTTTTCACAATCCAAAATTAATAGTGGAATCTTCTTTATTGTGGATTATAGGTTGTCTTTTAATATATACGTTTAAAAATGAAAAACTTAATTGATGCATTAGGATTACTCACGCTTCAGGGTTATGTTGTAGTGAGAAAGGAAAGAATGATTGAAATGATAGAAGGAGATAAATTTTTAGATCTTGTTGAAAAAGAAAAGGAATTTGAACTCTTTGCTGTCATTAGAAAAATTGGAGAAGACTATGAGATTGAAAATAATCTTAAAGTAAAATTAGTTCCCATAATGGCTCAAGTGAAGGATGGATATTGGATCACGGCAATAGGATCTAGGAGGTTCTTGGAGAAAAAAGATGGATCTGAGAAAAAGGAAATCTGGGAACATGTAGAAGTTTTGGGAAAAGAACTGAGAAATACAGAAGGAAAAGACGGATTTACATTTTCCGGGAAGATACGACAAGATCTGCAAAAGGAAATAATTAATTACTTAAAAGATGAAAGTATAGTTGGTGTCTTTGTTCAGAGGCCAGAGCAAAAATTCGACATATCACAATTTTGGAAGAATCAAATTCGCGCTCAAGAATAATCAGTGTAAAATTTTGATTTAGTATTTCCAATTTAAAATCATAATAAACACTGAAAAATTATGAGCGCAAAATAAAAAGGATAGATTAGTTTCTATCCTTTCTTTTTATTATCTCAAATCCGTGTACCCGTTTACCTCCATCTAAAGTTAATAGAACACCTTTTATTTCAAACCAATTTTCAAGATCAGTTGCTTTGGGTTTTCTTCCATAACCAATAAAATTATACAAATCTCCTAATTGATTTTTTATTTCGTCTCTTCCTAATCGATCTCCAACTTTAAAAATATCATAGACTTCATCTCTTAACTTTTTTGGATCGAATGTTATAATACCAAGCTCTCGATTAATGTAAGAAGTATCATATCCCAAAGCTTTACATCGATCTTTTCCTAGTGACAAATAATTTTTCATCTTATCATCCACAGAGCCCTCAATCCTTTCTCTGGATAAACTAGAAAGATTGGCTTCACAAATATATTTTAACTTTTCTCTAGCAGTCTTCAAGGTGTCATAAATACTAAAGAAATTGCTAACTTCTTTATCTGTATCTATACTTCCAATTTTAAGAACGCTATCAATAGAGTGAAATACGCTAAAACGATTAACGTAATCAATTTGTTGAATATCAAAAGCTCTCTGTTCTGCAATTAAGACTAAGTTATTTTGTACTGGTGCTGGACCACCTGTTTCTGGCGTCCTAATATCAACTGCTACATAATTCTCTTTATAGTTAGCTGATTTTGCAATATAGAGGTAATTTTTTCTCACTGATCCTCTCGTGTCATCCGGAGCATAGGCATAAGCTTTTAATAAGTCTTGAGTTTCTTTAATCTTCCTAGCGATAATCTGATCAAATTTTTCTTTAGTCATCTTCTTTTTGTTAGCATCAAGAAGTGGCCGACAATAAAACTCTGCAGAATTTTTCCATGGATTACACTCCCACCTCTGACGACCTAGGATCTGTGGTAGGTCGAGAGAGATGTCAACTGCAAGACAATCTGAATTAGCATCACTGAGAATGAAACTGCGTGCATTGTCAGAATAGAAGTCAGCACCAAGGTAAACAGTTCTTGTACAAAAGGTAAACATCTTCTGCTTTATTCCATTAGCTAAGTCTTTTTGAGTTAAAACCTTTCCAATATTGAACCCTTTTCCCAATCTTGCTCGAATTTTTTTCTTATTATCATCAGTACCAGAACAAAGAATGTTAACCTCTTCCGGTTTAAGGCCAGTATTCTTGATTATGTTAATTATATTATTGACAGAGTTTACATAAATAATAGCTTCTCTGCTTTCAATAATATCGATTTGTCCAGTAGCAGGATTCTTCCGATATGCTTTCTCAAATTGACCACTTTTATAGGAATTAATTATCTTCTTAGCTGGAACAGTAATAGAAGATATAATTCTAACTGTAAGATTTGGTTTAATGATACGACTAGAATCTAACGTTTTCCAATCAAGCTCGTAATATGGAAGATTTTTAAATTCTTCTAGGCGCGACAAATATTCTTCCATCATAGGTGTGGCAGAAAGATAACAAACTTTTTCTGGCAATCCTTTGTTTTTCTTGTAAAGCTCATCACTTTGAAGTGTTTTGACAAATTCCATTTCAGTCGTACTTTTAAATCTAGAATCCGTAAAAATACTTTGAAATTCATCTATCACAATTTGAAAAGTGTCATAGATCCCATAGAAATCTTGATATTTACTAAGATTCATGAGGATATCGCGAAGAATTCTGAAACTGTCATAAGTAACAAGAATTTTACATGGTTTTCTTTCAGATCTCATCTTGTAAAAATAAGAGGATATATCTTTGGTCAACTTTTCTGTAAAACTTTTCTCTTCTTCCTCTGATAATCCTACTGCTTCAAAAATTTTCTGTTTTTGTTTGTTAAGATCTTTATCAATGTCTATCTCTAAATCTCGACTTCCTTTCACTCTAAAAACAGAACCTTCATGTTGTTCTTCCTTATTCTTCATCAATATAATTCTCGGGCTACAAATTATCGTATTATGGCAATTTGTAAGAACCCATTCTGTAAATCCACACCCCGGTATTTGTTTATCCATTATATGTGGAAATTCTGGTAAACTAAATCCATTCCACTGACTGATGTATCTTATACCAGCTGGAACTTGAATTACTTGTTTATTCATTTTTATTTCTTTTTAATGTGACACGCTACTATCACGATTAAGCAATAATTCTTGGAACTTTGGAGGTTCCATTCATATATCAGGATTTAAAGGGGATTTTAACGCAAAAAGTACACTTTCATTCGGTAAAATTATAATATCTCTATAAATAACCCATTTTATAAAAAAGTGTACTTTTATTATACTCCATCACCTTATCCTTTCCCTTCGTTCAAACTCCAGGAAAGAGGTGATTCCGTTACTTCTCTAGCTCTCCCTCATGAACCCCATCTTCTCCTCATCCTATCTCGTCGAATCTGAGAACCATTCAGTCAGCTATGCCCACTTCTATATAGGGATGTTCAAGGAGCGAAGCGAGCGTAA